>OLXC01000010.1_pt1 | contig 66665 bp, 45 predicted proteins | sample 1673851 | NCBI WGS metagenome assembly OLXC01 (sample SAMEA103958130, study PRJEB25191) | human gut metagenome | biome: human-associated habitat [ENVO:00009003]; feature: intestine environment [ENVO:2100002]; material: feces | place: Germany | collected 2013/2015
AACAATTATTCTTTTTTTTTATTATTAAATTTTGCTCTGCTTATGGGGCTCATTGTAGACAATAGTACATCGCAGTGTTATATATTGTTTACCGAAACGTGCCAACGTATCAGACTTTGCTTCAATAATGTCCTTTCGGACATTGTCTATGCGGACAAATTGTCACAAATGTATCAACAATTTGATGGAAAATTTTGATGTGACAACATTCGTCAACGGCAAACACACAATTGATGTTTTCGCAAAGGACCGATGCGTCGTTGCGTGCATGGCAGGCGCAAACGTTTCCGTACATACGCATCCGGCAAAACCTTGCAAAACAACTTTTTGAGTGAACGAAATGTAATTAAGTATCATTTAAGATTAGACGGGTATATTAACGGTATACAATGTCATGTGCATGGATTTTCTTGGTGAAATCCGTCGTACCACATGCAAACAATGCAAAACCGCAAGTGTGACGTTTGTCGCTTGCACGAATAAAAACAGGAGGCGCTTACGATGAAAGTACTTGTCGTAGACGACGAGGTTCGTCTTGCAGACGCTTTGGGCGAATTGTTTCGCCGCAACAAAATAATTGCCGATGTAGTCTATGAAGGCGAGGACGGCTACTTTTACGCCAAAAAGGGCGACTACGACGTGGTAATACTGGACGTAATGATGCCCAAGATGGACGGCTTCGAGGTCGTCCGCCGTCTGCGCGAGCACAAATGCAACGTGCCCGTGCTTATGCTTACCGCCAAGGACGAAGTTTCCAGCCGCGTAAAGGGGCTTGACTGCGGTGCCGACGACTACCTCACCAAGCCGTTTGCAGGCGAGGAGTTGCTTGCGCGGGTGCGTGCCCTTGCCCGCAGACAGTCGGAAATGGTGTTTGACAAAATTTCCTACTGCGACATCACGCTGGACACGTCCAACTACACCCTCAGTTGCGGACAGAAAAGCGTGTCGCTCGGCGCAAAGGAATACGAAATAATGCGTATGTTCCTTTCCAACCCCACGCAGGTAATCAGCAAGGACGCTATTATCAGCAAGGTGTGGGGGCTGGACGTTGACATTACGGAAAACAACGTCGAGGCATACATGTCGTTTCTTCGCAAAAAGTTGTTTTTTATCGGTAGCAAACTTACGATTATGACCAAACGACTGCTTGGTTACTACCTGGAGAAAGAAAGTGATTGACAAATTACGCAAAAAACTGGTTGCGATAAACCTTGTCAGCGTCGGAGTGGTGTTTTTCATTGCGGTGGTGCTTATTTTTGCAATAGGTTACAGCAGTATCGGCGAGGAACGACACAAGCGTATGTATGCCGCGCTCGGTTACGACACGGCGGACGACACGTTCGGTACCGACCAACTGTACCGCGACATGGCGTTGTGTGAATACGACATGAAAACAGGCGAATTTACGTGGTACGTGGGCAGTAAATTTTCCTACGACGTCAGTGAACTGGATTCCATTGCGGAAAAGATAATCGAGCGGCGCAGTGAAGCCGGTTTTACAAAATTGCGCCTGCGTTACGTTGCCGACCTCAAGTCCGACAAAACCCACGTCCGCATCGTGTTCAACGACCTTGATTCGTCGGAAAACAGCCTTGCGCCCTTTTTGATATTCGCGCTTGTAACGTTGCTGCTTGGCCTTGGCATTTACTTCTGGATCAGTATCATGCTGGCTTCGATGGCACTTAAACCCGTCGAAGAAAGTTGGGCAAAGCAGAAGCAGTTTGTAGCCGACGCCAGTCACGAACTGAAAACGCCGCTGTCGGTAATCATGGCAAATACCGAGATCATCGCTTCCCACGGCAGTGACACGGTGGACAGCCAGATGCGCTGGATAGACAACACGCGGCAGGAATCGGAACGCATGGCAGAACTTATCGCAAGTCTGCTGTTTCTTGCCAAAAACGATGACGGTCTGAAGGTGTCAATGTCCAACGTGGATTTGTCCGACTGTGTGGCGGCAACCGTGCTTAGTCAGGACGCCGTGTTTTTTGAAAACGGCAAAAAGTTCAACTACTCGCTTGCGCACAACATCACCGTGTACGGCAACGAGGCGCAACTGAAGCAGTTGTTTACCATACTTCTGGACAATGCCGACAAGTACTCGACGGACGAAGGCAACATTTCGCTTGACATGAGCACAAACGGCAGGCACGTGGTGGTGACTGTGGCAAACGACAGCGAACCTTTGACCGACGATCAGTTGTCACACCTGTTTGACCGTTTCTACACCGTGGACGAGTCGCGTAACTCACGCGGAAACGGACTGGGACTGTCCATTGCCAAAACAATTGTCGACACGCACGGCGGCAGTATAAACGTAGCATATGCCGACGGTCGTACAACCTTTACTGTAATGTTGCCCGTTGTAAAAAACAAGTAGTTGTCACCAACCGATTGCAGAAACAGTAGCGGGAGTAACGGTAAAATCGCTCCTCAAAAAAACTATTTTCAAAAGAAGGATAGTGTCATGGGTAGAAAGAAAGAAGTTAACGTTGTTGCCGCACTTATCTGGCGCAAGGATACGTTTATGATTTGTCAACGTCCTCCCGAAAAGGTGCGTGGTATGATGTGGGAATTTGTCGGCGGCAAGGTGGAGCCGGGCGAAACAAAAAAAGCCGCTCTGATACGCGAATGTCGCGAGGAACTGGGCGTGACGGTGCAACCGCTGGACGTGTACATGTCGCTTAAACACATCTATCCCGACATGATAGTGCGCCTGACGTTGTTCAACGCGACAATCGTGACAGGCATGCCGCACAAAATGGAACACAACGACATCAGGTGGATTACCGTGCCGCAAATAGACAACTACGAGTTTTGCCCTGCCGACGTGGAAATACTTGACCGGCTCAAAGCCGAGTACGCAGGGAAGTTGCAATCGACCGGCAACTGACTTTCCCCGACGTTTGCGCAAAAAGCGGCGAAGTGTGTGTCACAAAAACATAGCCGCAGTTGTGTAATATCGTTCAATGATAGAGGTGCAGTGAAGATACAATCATCTGTGTGAAATCGTGCTGTTGTACATTGCATGTAATATGGTCAACATCTTTGTTCTGTTTTGTTTGCAAAGGCAATGATTAGTTGAAATAAAATCAAATCGAAGGAGACTTTTCAGGAAGTTTCCTTTTTTGTGCTCAAAATGGCGGCAGGCCGTTTACATAATTTACTTTTAGTAGTACAATAAATTATAGATCGATTTTGTACAAATGTGCAGATGCACATATGTGCAGTTTTTTTTGAAAATTTACGATTTTCATTGCCATTGCCGATTGTTTTGCAGGCGTGATTGCAACTACGCGAAGTCGGGCGGCGGCAAACGAAATCCAACCCACGAGAGGTGAACAAATGCTTCGACAAAACGCAAATAAACTTGTGCTGTGTTGTATGCTTGCGGTTGTGCTGGCGGTGTCCGTCGTGTTGCCGTCGGTAACAAATAGCTCAAACGTGGCAATTGCCGACAGTTCGACAACGGCCTACTACAGCGGTAATTACTACAACAGCATCGACACGTCGTTGCGCGGCGACGACTTCCGCGACAAGTTGGCAAACCTTATTACTACCACGCACACTGATTACACGTCGTATGCAGGGTTGGCAAATGCCTACAAAACTACCGACGCAGTGCCGAACAAGAGTGGCTATATTACATGGTTTTACACCGGAACGGAAGTGAAATTCAGCGGTTTCGGCGGAAAAGGCGGACAAACAAACCGTGAACACGTATGGCCGAAAGACGGCGGAAGCGCTTTTTCTGAGACTTCGGAATGCGGAAGCGACGCACATCACCTGCGCCCGTGCGACCAGACGCTTAACAGCAGTCGCGGCAGCCTCAGTTACGGCGAAGTGACGGACAGCGTAGTGAAGCAGGGCGGTTCCACCTCTTACGGCAATTTGTGCTACCGCAGTGACAGTTTCTTTTACCCGGGCAAAGGCTACCGCGGCGCAACGGCGCGTATACTGATGTACGTGCAGACTCGTTGGGGAAACAAGTTTAATCTGCAATTTGTGGACGGCGCAGGCCACAGCAAAACTATCGGCGACTTCAAGACACTTATGAAGTGGCACCTCGAGGAACTGCCGACACAGGAAGAAATCAACCGCAACCAGGCGGTGTACGAAATTCAGGGTAACCGCAATCCGTTTATCGACCACCCGGAATATGCCGCTTACATCTACAGTGAGGCAGGCAGTTACTACGCAAACAACGGTACGACGATGGCAAATGAAGTCAACGCGTTGCTTGCAAACAACAACCCGTACGGCGGTCAGACAAATGTCGAGCCGACCAAACTTACGTTGGACGCGTACAGCTGTACCCTCGAGGTGGGGCAAAGCCGCGCGCTTACGTTGGGCGTAGTGCCTGCAAACGGCAACAAGTCCGTTACGTGGGAAAGCAAGAACAGTAGCGTTGCGACGGTAGATCAGAACGGTAAAATTACCGCGGTAGGTACGGGCACGGCTACAATTGCGGCTGTAAGCAAGGTAAACGCCAAAGTTGCCGCCTACTGCGTTGTGACGGTTGTCAAGCCGCGCTCCGTCGTAATGGTGGAAGTGGACGGCACGCCGACAAAAACGGTGTACAACGCAGGCGACAAATTTGACCCGACGGGGCTTACGGTAACGGTACTGTTTGACAGCGGCGACGTTGAGACCGTGCCCCTTGCCGATTGCAAATGGACGGACGGCAACACTCTCGAAGAAACGTTGTCGGCAGGCACGACTACGGTTAAATGCAGTTACAAGGGCGTAACTTCAGACAACATCGTAAGCGGCATTACCGTCAACAAGGTTGTCGCGGCGCAAAAGACAATTACTATTACTGTCGGCTCGTTCGGCAATGCAGGATACAATTGGCAGAATTGGACGGCAGGCGATGTAAGTGGGTTCGCCTATTTGTATACGTCTGGTGGCAAAATGCAGTTTAACCGCAAAAAGGGTACGGCATATCTGTACAACGAAACGGCACTTAGCGGCGGCATAAAATCCATTACGATGAAAGGCAACGGCGAGTGGCAACTGCTTACAAACAACGTTGCCTATCCGCAACAAACAGGCTACGCAAGCGGCGGTACCGACTGCGGAAATCTTACGCTTACGGCAAGCGGCGTTACATGGACATTGGACGGCAGCAACGAATATTTTGCTCTTAATCTGATCAGTACAGGCGCGGCATATCCTACGGAAATAGTAATCACCTACGGCAATGCAGCCGAAGAGTGCGAACACGTTGCAGGCGAGTGGAAAACGGAAAAAGCCGCAACATGCGTCGCGGAAGGCAGTCGTGTGCAACGTTGCAGCGTGTGCAATGAAGTACTGCACAGCGAAACAATTGCGGCAACGGGACATGCTTACGGCGAGTGGACGGTGCGCACCGAACCTACGGCAACGACCGACGGACTGAAAGAACGCAGGTGCCAGCACTGCGACGACGTGCAGACGGAAGTTGTCCCCGCAACGGGCAGTGACAAACCCGACCCGATTGACCCCAATCCCGACAAACCGTCGGACGACAAAAACAGTGGCGGAATGACCATCAGTTGCAACTCGGTAATTACTTCCTCTGCGGCAATTCTGCTTGCGGCGGCAGTAGTTCCCGTGGCAATCGCAGTCAAACGTAAGCGCGACTGACAGCAAAACGACATTAAGGACGGTGGGTAATCCATGCGTCCTTTTGTTTTGCCTTTTTGCGGCGCGCCGTCAAAGGTGATGTCGGACGATAGCATTTTTTTGAATAAATTGAAGTACTTGTAAAATTTTGATAGGCAAGCGGAATACGCTTTGTGTGTCAAATTGATTTTACATAACGGCAATTTTGTAGTATACTAATTTTGTAAATACTCTCTTCGGAGGAATAAAATGACAAACATTGGACGAAGAACGTTACTTACGTGCTTTTTGTGTCTGTTGGTTGTTGCTCTTGTGGCGGCTGCGGTGGTGCCGTGTTTTGTGGCAAACAAAGTCGTTGCAAATGCGGACGAAGGCAGTTACTACAGCGGACTTAACACAAGCTTGACGGGCGATGATTTTCGCACGGAACTGGCAAAACTGCTTAAGGACACGCACAAGCATATTACCTCATACGGCGAGTTGCTTAACGTGTACAAAAAGGCAGACTACGACCCGTCGAACAAAAACAACATTTTGTTGTTTTACACAGGCGAGTCACGTCCCATTCCCAGCAACTTCAACAGCGGCGTAAACCGTGAGCACGTCTGGGCGCAAAGCCTTGGCAACTTCGGCACAAGCAATGCCGGTGCGGACGGACATCACCTGATGGCGTGCGACAGCAAACTTAACAGTACGCGCGGCAACAAAGGCTTCAAAGAAGTACCGCAGACGGCGGCAAACAAGGTGTCCGATACCGACAATTGCTACACGTCGGGCAACTGGTTTTATCCGCAGGAAGGCTACCGCGGCGCGGTTGCGCGTATCCTTATGTACGTGCAGGTGCGTTGGGGCGGCGACAAAAGCACGTTGAAGTTTACCGACAGCGCGACAGGCAATGGCGACAACGCAATCGGTTCCATTTCCACCCTTATGAAGTGGCACCTCGAAGAAGCCCCGTCGGAATGGGAAATCCGCCGCAACGAGGAAGTTGCCAAAATTCAGGGCAACCGCAATCCGTTTATCGATCACCCCGAGTACGCCGCGCAAATTTACGGCTACGCAGGAAGTTATTTCACAAGTACGACCGTGGCAAATTCCGTCGCGGAAGTAATCAAAAATCACAACGTTACGCCTACGCCCGACCCGAAACCCGACCAGCCCACGGTAAAGACCGTTTCGTACGTGTCGGTTGACGGCACCGCAAACAAACTCGGCTACATTGCCGGTGAAGAATTCAATCACCAGGGGCTTACCGTAAAAGTTACCTACAGCGACGGTTCCGTTGCGGAAATCGCAGGCAGTTCCTGCAAGTGGCTGGACGCAAATACGGGAATGGAAACGCTGTCGGCAGGCACTACCGCGGTAGTGTGCAGATACGAAAACTGCGACAGTGCAAAAATCGGCGGCATTACGGTGACTTCACAGGTTACGGGCGAACACAGTATTACAATCACGCGCAAACAAAGTGCGGACGGCGGTTCTTACGGCTGGATGGAATGGTCGGTTGGCGGTATAAGCGGTCAATCGTACACCTACCCCGGCAACAAAGACCGTTTCCAGTTTAACAGCAGCAAACCGTATTTTTACCTGTTCAACAGCACTGCGCTTACGGGCGGAATCAAGTCTGTTAAAGTTGTCGGCACGGACAGCAAGTGGCAACTTCGCGTAAACAACACAGCCTACAAGGCGGACGTCACGGGAAGCCCGACGGAGGGCGTGAGCGTCGGCGAAAAGAACGTGCTTGACGGTGCAACGTGGCAGGTTGACGGCAACTACGAGTACTTTACGCTAAACTACGTCGGCACGGGCGCGGCGTACCTTACGGAAATAGTGGTAACCTACGGCGCAACAAACGACGGCACCACGGACACAATATCTCTCGACAATCTGTCGGCTTCTCTCGAAGTCGGCAAAACAACAAAAATAGGCGTCAAGGCAAGCGGAAACGTTTCCTACGCAACGTCGGACAGCAATGTCTGCACGGTTGACGGCGAAGGCAACGTTGCGGCTGTCGGCAAAGGCGTCGCGACAATTACCGTTACCTGCGGCAATGCCCGTGCGGAAATGCTGATTGTTGTCGGCGAATCGACAACCCCGGATCCTGATCCGACGCCCAATCCTAATCCGAACCCTGATCCTTTCAAGGACAGCGATTCTTCTGCCGGTTGTAAAGGCGTTGTATCTACCGTTGGAACTATTACAGCACTACTGATTACAGTTGCCGGAGCGGCAATTGTACGCAAAAGACACGAATGAGGATTTAGGATGGTAAAGTGGATCTTTTTTGATGTCGGTTGTACCCTTATCGACGAAACGCAGATGTGGGCGCACCGCAATGAAGAAACAAGGCAAATGGCCGAGGCAATCGGCAGAAAAGTGACCGTGCAGGAAATTATGGACAAGGAAACGGCTTGCGCGGAAGCGTACATTCCCATTGCGCCCACGGTGGCGAAGTGGTTGGGACTTCCAGACATGGCAAAGTACCGCGGCGAATTTGAGGAACTGTACCCCGGCGCGGAAGAAGTACTTGCAAAACTGCACAAACATTACAAACTGGGTGTAATCGCCAATCAGCCCGACAATCTGGACGGCAGACTGGAAAAACTTGGTATACTGAAACATTTTGACGTGGTTGTGTCGTCGCACGACGTCGGTTGCGTCAAACCCGACGAACGAATTTTCCGTCTTGCTCTGAGCCGCAGCGGCGCTTCCCCCGAGGAATGCGCAATGGTGGGCGACAGACTGGACAACGACATCGAACCCGCAAAGAAACTCGGATTTACCACAGTGCACATCCGTCAGGGCGTGTGCGCAACGCAACAACCGAGAAACAAACTCAGCACCCCCGACTACTCCGTAACAGACGTTTACGGTTTGCTTGACGTATTTGCTTTGTAATTGACTTTGTTGTCAAAAAAGATTTACGTATTACGATTTTTGGTAAAAATAAGTATTCCGTTTGCCGAAACGTCGGCGTGACGTCGGCAGACGGAATGCGCTTTGTAACAAAATTTTATTTGTGCGGTTGCTTGCGCCGACACGGCAACTTTGTAGCGGACGTAAACAGTGACGGCAAAAAAACATTAAGGAGAAAAAAATGGAAAAGACGGCAGTAAGCGCAGTACGCATGTTGGCGGTAGATGCAATCAACAAGGCAAAAAGCGGTCACCCCGGTATCTGCCTTGGCGCAGCACCGATGTTGGTGGACCTGTACGAAAACTTTATGACCACGGACAAAAATCACCTTGACTGGATTAACCGCGACAGATTTATTCTTAGCGGAGGACACGGCGTACCTATGCTGTATGCGCTGTTGCACCTTATGGACTTCGGCGTGAGTATCGACGACATCAAGAGTCTTCGTCAGCTTCATTCCAGAACTCCCGGTCACCCCGAAATGGACGTTACCCCCGGTATCGACGCTTCCACCGGTCCACTTGGTCAGGGCATTGCAATGGGCGTCGGTTTTGCCATGGCGGAACGTTTCCTTGCGGCAAAGTTTAACCGCGATGACTTGACGCTTGTAGACCATTACACATACGTTATGTGCGGTGACGGCGACTTGCAGGAAGGTATCGCGCAGGAAGCTATTTCCGTTGCGGGTCACCACAAACTCAACAAACTCATTCTTCTGTACGACAGCAACGACGTGCAGCTGGACGGACCTACCGCCGACAGTTACACCGAGGACATCAAAAAGAAGTACGAAGCAATGGGCTTCAACTACATTTGTGTAGCCGACGGTAACGACCTTGCGCAAATCAACAAGGCAATCAAGCGCGCTAAGCGCAGCACGGACAAGCCGACCCTTGTCGAAGTCAAGACGGTAATCGGTTTCGGCAGCCCCCTTGCGGGACTTTGCGACAGCCACGGCGCGCCACTCGGCGACGAAAAGACCGCCGTACTTCGCACCAACCTCGGCTGGGAATACGCACCCTTCGAAGTTCCTCATGAAGCCTACGACGAATTGTCGGTTGTGGCTAAACGCGGCAAACGTGCATATTCCAAGTGGAAAAAGACACTGAAAGCCTACAAGGAAGCCTACCCCGAAGAAGCAAAACAGTTTGAAGCGGCAATGAAGGGCAACTACAACGTCGACGTTGACCTTACGTTTGCGGCAGGTCACAGCGACGCAACGCGCAACACCATCGGACAGGTGCTCAAGGAAGCAAGCAAACTCAATCCTACCCTCATTGGCGGCTCGGCAGACCTTACCAAGTCCACCAAGGCAAAGGGCTCGGACGGCAACTTTACTCCGGAAAATCCCGTCGGCCGCAACATCATGTTCGGCGTGCGCGAACATGCAATGGGCGCAATCGTCAACGGACTTAACATTCACGGCGGCGTGCGCGCGTTCAGCGGTGCGTTTTTCGTGTTCAGCGACTACATGAAGGGCAGCATGCGTCTTGCCGCTCTTATGGGTGTGCCAAGTATGTTTGTATTTACCCACGACAGTATTGCCGTTGGCGAGGACGGACCCACTCACGAACCCATCGAACAGATTGCAGGTTTGCGCGCAACGCCCAACTTCAACGTGTATCGCCCCTGCGACGCGTGGGAAGTGGTGGAATGCTTCAAACTTGCGCTTGCAAGCAAACACACGCCTTCCGCACTTATACTCACCCGCCAGAACTTGACCGTTGAAAACCACGAAGGCAGCAACGTTGCCAAGGGCGGATACATTCTCAAAAAGGAACAAGGCAAACTTGATTTGTGCCTTGTCGCAAGCGGTTCGGAAGTCAACCTTGCAATGGACGTGGCTTCGCGCCTGGAATCGGAAGGCAAAAGCGTGCGCGTCGTAAGCATGCCCAACACCGCCGACTTCGACCGTCAGAGTGCCGCTTACAAGGCAAGCGTATTGCCCGACCGCAAAAAGGTTGTCGCGGTGGAAATGAGCAGCGACAACGTGTGGTACAAGTACGCCGACTACGTGTACGGTATCGACAAGTTCGGTGCAAGCGCACCTGCCGCAGTGCTGATGAAGGAATACGGCTTTACCGCCGACGCCCTTATCGAATGGATTGCGAACAATATTAAGTAATTTTGGGGTTGAACTTATGGGGGAAAACCTTTTCACAGAAAAGGTTTTCCCCCGTGCCCCTTTTCCAAAAGTTTTGAGTAGGAACGCTACGCAACAGGTAACAAAATTTTACATACGTATACTAAAAATCTTGACAAAAGGACGGACTTAATGAGCATAAAATACAACCATATCAAGGCGCAGGACGAGGCTGTATACAAGGCAATACGCGGTGAAACGGCGCGCCAGAAGAACACAATCGAACTTATCGCAAGTGAAAACTTTGTGTCACCTGCCGTACTGGAAGCGGTGGGGAGTGTGCTTACAAACAAGTACGCCGAAGGTTATCCCGGCAAAAGGTACTACGGCGGTTGCAAGTATGTGGACGTTGTGGAACAACTGGCAATCGACAGGCTGAAACAGATTTACGGCTGTGAGCATGCCAACGTTCAACCGCACAGCGGCGCAAGCGCAAACTTTGCCGTGTACTTTGCGTTGCTTAGTCCCGGTGACACGATACTGGGTATGAACCTGTCCCACGGCGGACATCTTACGCACGGCAGCCCCGTAAACGTAAGCGGCAAGTACTTCAACGTTGCGGCTTACGGCGTTGACAGCGCAAGCGGACGTATCGATTACGACGAAGTGCAACGTATTGCCGAGGAAAGCAGACCGAAAATAATCGTCGCAGGCGCAAGCGCCTATACGCGGGTGATTGATTTTGCGCGTTTCCGCGAGATTGCCGACAGCGTCGGTGCGTACCTTATGGTGGACATGGCGCACATTGCAGGTCTTGTTGCGGCAGGACTGCATCCAAGCCCCGTGCCCTATGCAGACGTTGTTACAAGCACTACGCACAAGACCCTTCGCGGACCTCGCGGCGGCATAATTTTGTGTAAGGAAAGCCTTGCTAAAGCCATTGACAAGGCAATCTTCCCGGGGACACAGGGCGGACCGCTGGAACATGTAATCGCAGGCAAAGCGGTGGCGTTCGGCGAGGCGTTGAAACCCGAATTTGCCGCATATCAACGTCAGATTGTTGCAAATGCGCAGGCTCTTGCCGACAGACTTATGGCAAACGGAATTAAACTTGTTTCGGGCGGCACGGACAATCACCTGATGTTGCTGGACTTTACGAGTACCGACATTACGGGACTGGAAGTGGAACAAAATCTGGAACGAGCAGGCATTACGGTAAACAAAAATACCGTCCCGGGAGAACAGCGCAAGCCGTCGGTTACAAGCGGTATACGCGTCGGAACGCCGTCTGTTACTACGCGCGGAATGACCGAGATTGAAATGACAAGCATTGCCGACATGATAACAAGCATAGTCAATGACGGTAAATCGGCAATCCCTGCCGTAAAAAAGCAAGTTGCGGAACTGGTGAAGCGTTTTCCTCTGGAGTACTGAGCGACAAGATGACGAGTGTCGAATAATGTTCTTATAAAATGTTAAGGCAGATTGCATGCGCAATCTGCCTTTTTTTTGAACGGGGTGTGCTGATTTGATTGATAGTGTATTTGTCCGGAAAACAGAAAAGAAAAACACTATTTGCGTGAAGTGCACCTCCAAAAGTCTTACATTCCTGTCCAATTTTTGCGGTTCACATCAGTGCAGCCGGGCTATTTTGTTACCGACTTCGGTTCAGGTCATTTCTATCTCTGTTCGCCTGTTTCATTGCAGGTTTGACTTTGGACGGATGAAGAGTCGTTTCGCCCGTCATTTTTTATTTTGGGGTAGCGTTCCTCTATTACGCGCGCTTTCATAAGCGCAAACACAACGCTTGGAATAAGCGCAAGGTGCATCACGATGCCGGGCAGTGCTTTTACGAAGTACGCCGTCGCCCATGCGGCAATGGTGTATTCGCCGTCGGTAAAGAACAACGCCTTGCAAATGCCGCCGATAATACGTCCTGCAAGCATGGCGACAATAAGGGAAACATACATGTCTGCGTACACGTGCCCGGTGCGGACAAACTTCATCAGCAGACCGCTGACAAGCCCGTACACGGCGCACTCGATAAGCATTGACGGAAGTGTGGCAAGGGGAGGCATACCCGTTGTAAGCATGGACAGCGTGGGACCTACGATTCCTACAACAAGCCCGTATTGCCAGCCGCAGATAAGTCCTGCAAGCAGCACGGGTATGTGCATCGGACAAAAGATAAGTCCTCCTTGCGGCACGGCATGAAATGCCATCGGCAAAACTATGCAAAGCGCGGAAAACAGCGCGGCTATTACCGTGTTTTTCGTTGCGGCTTTGGCTTGTATCTTTCGTTTGTTTTTAAGTTGTTCTTCGGACGATTGCGCGTTTGCGGCTTCGTCCGTTGCTACGGTTGTTTTTGTTTCGGCGTCGGCGGTTTCCGCAGTTGTCACCGCATATTGCAGTTCGGAAGTTTGTCCGATGTTTTGTTCAGATTGATTTTTCATTTTTCGTACCTGTCAATATATACTTTTCTTGAGTTTCTTCGGCGCGTACTATGTCGAAAAGTTCCGCAAACAGTTGTTTTTCCTCGTCAACGGGCAGCAGACTTCGCGAAATGTCCCTCACATTGTCGTGATGCTTGTCGAGTAGGGCCCGTCCTATGTTGTGAAGTACGGCAAATCTGCCGCCGCCTCTAAGCACTTCGTACAGCCGTCTGACAAACGCCGCGCTGTCGGTAAAGTGCGGATACGCATTGAAAATTACCACGTAATCAAACTTCGGCAAGTCCGCCGTGTAAAAGTCGCCGCACACAAAGCGTACGTTAAGGTTACTGTCCGCGTATTTTGCCTTGGCGATGTCAATCATGTTGTCGGCAATGTCCAGCGCAACAACTTCGGAGGCGCGTTCTGCAAGCAGTGCGGTGATTATGCCGGTTCCGCATCCCAGATCCAGCACTTTGTCGGTTTTGCGTATGTCGCACAGGTCTACAATGGGGCGTATTTCTTCTGCCGTATGTTTTTCGGCGGCGTCCCACTCTGCCGCGACGGAATTGAAAAATTCTTTGACTTGCATTAGTTTTCTCCGTTTGTCACCGTGCGACTGTCCGTCACGTCGGTTGTTGCCGAAGCGGTAAGCCGAACAACTGATTTGTACGACATACAAGTATTGTAACATTTTGTCGAGGTTGTTGTCAATATTAAATTAAAACGTAAATATATGATTCAAAGGTTATTCTGTAAAAAAGACTGCGGCGAATGGTGTCATTTCCGCTTTGTTACGACTATCCTGCACCCGGCTCAACTTTTCTTGCCGACCGGACGACCTTTGTATAGTATTTTAGTTAGCATGAAATGACATGGAAGCAATTGAAAATTCGGCATCTGTCAGACATCAAACTTTTGCGTCTTATTGGCACGCGGATTTGCCGTCATACAAAATAACGTTGTCTAATATAATAGGCTTGTACCACATTATGTTTACATCGGAGGACGAGCATATGCTTACAATAGGACTTATCGACGACAACACGGGCGGTTTTTACCTTTTGCAAAAATTAAAACAGGCGTTGCCGTGCAACTACAAGTTCGTGCTGTGCGACAAACCTTTCGGAGGGGTGAAACGCGCGTTGTTCGATCGCGTCGAAAAGCTGACAAAGCAGCTTTTGTCCGAGCAGGGGTGCGACGCCGTGGTGTATGCAAGCGTTGCGCTTTCTTTTGTCGGCAGAGCGTTGTCTGCACGCGGACTGCCGGTGTTTTACTGCGAGGCGCCCGTACTGCATGCCGCAACCTACACCGTCAGCAACGTGTTGGTGGCATGTTGCGACGCGACCTGCGACCGCATGCCGGCAGACAACGTAATCACCGTAGCCATGCCGCGCTTCCCGGAATTGTCCGAGCAGGGCAACGAGCAACACATTGTGGACTACATCACGGCTTGTGCCGATATGTACGTCGGGCAGTTCGATTGTATTGCACTCGGTCACAGCAGTATGAACAACTACAAGCGGTGTTTCAAGCGGGTGTTCCCCAATGCGCAGGTGTTTGACAGTGCCGACGGCGTGGTTCGCCGCATACGCAAAAAGTACCGCAAGCACGTGCGCGACGAGGGCGACTTTGTACTGCTTGACGAAAACTTTGAAGATATTACAGATAAATTTACAACACAGTTGTAATAAAACTCGGATAAAAAGTTGAAATAATTCTTGAAAAATTTCGCAAACCCCCTTGAAATCGCCTTTCGGATAGTATATAATCAATAACAGTGGTTTGTAATGTTTGCAAACAAAGAGAAAATTTTTACAGGAGTACTGACAATGGCATTATCCCAAAACGACATCAGAAATATCGCCCTCATCGGTCACAGCGGAGAAGGTAAAACGTCTTTGGCCGAGGCTATTTTGTACAACGCAGGCGCACTTGACAGACTTGGCAAGGTTGACGACGGCAACTCTACGATGGACTTCGACCAGGAAGAAATTTCCAGAAAGATTTCCATCAGTTTGTCCGTGGCAAACTGCAATTACAAGGGCAAGAAAATAAACATCATCGACGTTCCCGGCTACTTCGATTTCGAATGCGAAATGCTGGAAGCGCTTGCCGTTGCCGACAGCGCAGTAATCGTTACAGGCGCAACCGGCAGCTTGACCGTTGGCACCGAAAAGGCACTGGAATATTGCGGCGAACACAAGATCCCGTGTATGATTTTCGTAAACGGCATCGACAAGGAAAATGCCAACTATGCGGCAACGGTTGATGCAATCAAGGCCAAGTTCCCCAAGGTGCACAGCGTAATTGCCGCCAATATGCAGGGCGCAAAAATGCTTGGTTACGCAAACGCCGTTACCGGTAGTTACGTCGATTTCAACGCCAAAGACCTGTCCGCAGACATCCCGTCCGACCTTTCCGCATCATACGAAGAGGCTCGCGGCGCAGTGGTGGAAATGGCTGCCGAAGGCGACGACGAACTTATGATGAAGTTTTTCGAAGGCGAAACGCTGACCACGGAAGAAGTTTCGGGCGGCTTTGCCACGGCTTTGCTTAACGGCGCGGCAGTGCCCGTAATTGCAGGCTCGGCAACGGCTAACAAGGGTATTGCAGGCTTGTTGGAAATGATCGTTTCTGCGCTTCCCGGACCGGACAAGCGTCCGACGATCGACGCCGACGGCAAGGCTATCCCCGCCGACCCCAACGCGCAGGTAGTGCTTCGCGTATTCAAGACAATCGCCGACCCGTTTGTGGGCAGATTGTCCATCTTCAAGGTGGTTTCCGGTACGCTTAAAAGCGGTATGTCGCTCAAAAACGAAAACAGCGACGCCGTGGAAAAAATCAGTACCGTGTACTTTATGAAGGGCAAAAAGCAGGAAACGACGGACTGCGCCGTGGCAGGCGACATTGCCGCGTTGGCAAAGTTGTCGGCAACAAGCACCGGCGACGTGTTGTGCGAAAGCGGCGACGTCAGATTGCCCGCAGTTGAACTTCCTCGTCCCGTTTACAGCCGCGCCGTGTACGCAGCCAAGAAGGGCGACGAAGACAAGGTGTTTGGCGGACTTAGCAAACTTAAGGACGAAGACATTGCCTTTACCGTAACCAAAGACGCCGAAACGGGCGAAATGATTTTGTCGGGTCTCGGCGAAACGCAACTTGACGTCATCTGCAAAAAGTTGAAGAGCAAGTTCAACTGCGAAGCCCTCCTCACCGATCCGCGTATTGCCTACCGCGAAACCATCCGCAAGATGGCGGAAGCCGAAGGTAAGCACAAGAAGCAATCGGGCGGCGCAGGACAGTACGGTCACTGTAAGGTTCGCTTCGAGCCGGGCGCAGCCGACGGCGTGTTCGAGTTTGTGGATGCCGTTGTAGGCGGCACCGTTCCCCGTCAGTTTATCCCGTCGGTTGAAAAGGGACTTCGCCAGGCAATCCAGAAGGGTGTGCTTGCAGGTTACCCGATGGTCAACCTCAAAGCGACGTTGTTTGACGGATCAAGCCACCCCGTAGACAGTAAGGATATCGCGTTCCAGATGGCGGCAATTCTTGCCTACAAAGACGGCTGCGTAAAGGCAGGACCCGTGCTTCTGGAGCCTATTTACGAACTGCGCATAGTGGTGCCCGACAACTACCTTGGCGACATCATGGGCGACATGAACAAACGCCGCGGACGTATCATGGGTACCGAAATGGTAAACGGCAAACAGGTAGTAACGGCAGAGGCACCTCTCGGCGAAATTTCCAAGTACGCAACCGACCTCAGAAGTATGACGCAAGGTCGCGGTAAGTTTGAAATGAACTTCGTCCGCTACGAAGAAGTACCTGCCGCAAACGTTGCCAAGATTGTGGAAGAAGCGAAGAAACTGCAAGCCGAAGAGTAATGGCGGTGCGGTTGCAATTTGTATTTCGGTGCGATTGCTTAGCCCGAGGCGTTACGAACTAAACTTAAAGCAGAATAATGATTAAACAAAAGGCGCATATCGATACGTCAGACGACAATGCTTGCCCGACGCAACGGAACGGTGTTTCCCTTGCTGTGGCAGTTGTCGCCCGTAGTATCGTTGCGTCTTTTTTGTTGTTGAAAGACGCATTGCCATGAAAAGACAATGTAAAAGGGTCGTGCACCCACTAATTGGAAAAAAGTTTTGGCGTTTCACGTTAAGTTGTGTCATGCTTCGACTACGCTCAGCATGACATTGATGGTGCGTGGTGAATTTGTAACCTGCTTCAGGTTGACGTTTGGTTTGTGACTGACAATATTGTGTTACGTTTGTCATTTATCGGCTCGAAATTAGTACAAAGCGAAATCGTTTGTTTATTTTTTGGTTTTTACTGTTCAAAAAGTTTGTCAAAGAATTTATTTTTTGCTATATTGCTACTGCCAATTGTTTAGCGGTTTTTTACAGGGCAGAAGCAGTGCTTTTTACACATATCACCTAGCGTTGTATGCTCGTCTAAACCGTAGAATCATAGCCATTCTTCATTTGGGGGAGGAATAATGAAAAAGGTTGCAGGCTTCATCGTAGACTCAAGACGAGTAATCTTGTTGTTGTTTGTGGTGTTGATGGTGTACTGCGTGTGGGGTATGTCCAAGGTGAACATCGAGTACGACATTACCTCGTACCTGCCGCAGGAAACAGACACGCGCAAGGCACTGGAAATAATGGACAAAGAGTTTGTTACCTACGGTACGGCAAAAATAATGATACGCAACATTCCGTATGCCGAAGCGGCGGAACTGCACGATAAAATCGTTGACACGGACGGCGTAAAATCATTCACTTTTGAAAATACGCCCGACTACTACAAGGACTCGTGCGCGCTGTTCAACATCACCTTTGAGGGGAACGGCGACGACGAATTGTCTGCAAGTGCCTACAACAAAGTGGTGAAAATGCTGGACGGCAAGGAAATCTACATTGCGGCAAGTCCCGTGGAAACCTACGCCGACGACCTGCAGCGCGAAATTAACGCGGTGCTGCTTATGGCAATTGGCGTAATCGTGGTAGTGTTGCTGTTTACGTCGCAAAGTTTTGCAGACGTTATCGTTTTTTTGCTCACTTTCGGCGTTGCCGCGCTGCTCAACATGGGCACAAACTACTGGTTTGGGACGATATCTTTCATCTCAAACTCAGTGTGCGTAATTTTGCAACTGGCGTTGGCTATCGACTACGCAATAATACTGTCGCACCGCTTTGCAGAGGAAAAAATAAACTGTGACGGCAACTCGGTGGAAGCAATGAAAGAGGCCCTTGCCAAAGCTATTGTTGAAATCAGCAGTTCGTCGCTTACCACAATCGCGGGTCTTCTCGCGCTTACCACAATGTCGCTGCGCCTCGGCGCGGATATGGGCTTGGTACTGGCAAAAAGCATCGTGTGCAGCATGGTGACGGTGTTTCTGTTTATGCCGGCAATCAGCCTGATGTTCTCAAGATTTATCGACAAAACCACGCACAAAAGTTTTGTACCGAAAATTTCCTTTGTCGGACGTTTCGACGTAAAAATGCGGTACTTGCTTGTAGCGTTGTTTTTCGTATTTATAAGTGTGGGCGGCTTCTTCTCTGCCAAAACCGATTACTGCTACTCGCAGTCGAGCATAGACACAAACCGTCCGTCCGCATCGCAAATTGCCGTCCGCGAAACGGAAAAGGTGTTCGGTTACAGCAACCAGTTTGTCGTGCTTATGCCGGGGCGTGACTTTGACCGTCAGCGTGAGGTGTTGGACAAAATCGAAAGTTACGACATGATAAAAAGTGCGACAGGCTTGTCCAATCAAAGCATCTCCAAAAACGGTGTAAGTTACTTCCTGACGGAAAAAATTTCTTTCAGACAGTTTTCGGAACTGCTTGCCGCCGACGAAACAATGGCGGACGCAGTGTATTCGGCTTACGCGTTTTTCAGTCAGGATTCTGCCGAGGGCGGCATAAGGGAAGTTGCCGTGTACAAGGCAAACCGTAACATCTACACGGTGTCCCTGCTGGATTTGTGCGACTGCGCCTTTGACAACGACGACTTTATTTCGGCATATCTGTCCGACGACCCCGACGCGCTGGATACCTACAATGACCTTAAGGAAATAATCCAGGACGCCGAAGCGCAACTTCTCGGTAAAAATTACAGCCGCCTCGTGTTTGAAATGGACAGCAAAAGCGAAAGTGCCGAAACCTTTGCGTTTATCTCGCAACTGCTGGACGAAGTAAAGCCGATGTATCCCGAAATTATATTTGCGGGCAACTCGATGAGTTCGTACGACCTCAACGAATCCTTCAGCGGTGACAACCTCAAGGTAACGCTTCTCACAATCGTATTCGTGTTTGTGATACTTATATTTACCTTCCGTTCCTGGGGGTTGCCGATTCCTCTTACGGCAACAATCGAAACGGCAGTGCTGCTCAACTTCAGTTACTATCCGCTGGCAGGCACAAACGTGTTCTTCTTCGTGTATCTCATTGTCAGCGCAATACAGATGGGCGCGACAATCGACTACGCAATAGTAATCACCACGCGCTACCGCGAACTGAAAAAGACCGTCGGCAAAAAAGAAGCCGTAGTGGAATCGGTCAACCAAGCGTTTCCGACAATCATCACGTCTGGCACAATCATGGCTACGGCAGGTCTGCTTATCGGTCTGTTCGTCACAGACACGCTTATCGCAACGCTTGGTATCTGTCTTATGCGCGGCGTAATAATCTCTACGCTGTTGGTAATGACGGTTATGCCTGCGTTGCTGTACGTATTTGACAAACTGCTGGACAAAACCGACTTTAAGGAAAACTACACGCTTGCCGACAAAAAGGCTGCACTCAAAAAATTGAAACAAAAATTGGGATCGGCTTCGGTTGTTACAGCCGACGTTACAGTGGAGGGGAATGAAAATGACAACAAAGAGTAAATCCGTTTTGTGCGTAGTTTTGGCGGCGACATTGCTTTTTTCGGTATGCGGGGCTGCTTCGCTTACGGTGTTCGGCGCAGACCCGACGTACTATGTCTGTTTTGAAAATCAAAATTACATGATCCGAAATGCCAACAAAATGGTGTTGACGGACAACGGCGAGTACATTCTTACAAAGGTTTCGTTAAGTTCGAACGTCGGTTTTTACGTCACTGACGGCGCGGGCATACGCTACTCGGCTAAAAGCGGGCGCGACATGAAGGTTGACTCGTCCGACACGGTACGCTACGACATCAAGTTCAACCCGTCGGCAAAGTATGAAACGGAAGTTGACGGCTTTGCAAAGACCGATTGCTACGTGACATACGCGCTGTACAACCCCGGTGCGGAAACGGTCAGAATAAACGGCGTCGACACCGCACTTACCTACAACGCCTATCGCACCGATTACGACGAGTACTACATTTCCTCCGTTTCGCTGTCGGCGGGCGACAAAGTGAGCTGCGACGAGGAAGTGCATGACATTACAGCCGACGGCTACTACCGCGTGCTGTACACTCCGGGCGAAACACGTAACGGTAACATGTACCTGTACAACGAGGACGGTCGCTACGGCAGCGGCGACGATTACATTTATCACGTTGCCGTGTCGGACGCCCCTCGCTACTTCATTGTGTATCCCGACAAAACGCCCGTAGGAGTGCCTGCCGAAACGCTGAAAATCGACGGCATGTCGGCATATCTGCTTACCCGTTACGAGCAAAACGTTGCCACCGAAGAATATCGCACGGACAAAATGTTTGCGGGCGAAGTTAACTGCGCGCTGCGTTACGCCGTCTACGAGGAAGAAGCAAACGGCGTGTACACACTGCTTGACGACGACAACAACGCCGATACCGACGTTGAAAAGCTGAAGTTTACGGATGTCGGTTGGTACAAAATTTCCTTTGTGCCGCTGTCGCAGCGTTACGTGATTTCGACGGTCGGTCAGTCTGTGGTGTACGACGACGTGGACTACTACATGGCAGGAAACTTCAACAATTGGGGTTTCGACAGTCAGGGGCGCGTCGACCTTGACGACAAATACGTATTTGCCAAAGTTGAGGATTCCGACAAGTACTACGAAAGCGACTACGAGCAGTATCGCATTGACATTACCGTTTCGGCAAAGGATCTCAGAAACGAAACGCCCGAGTTTTACATTACCGACGGCGAGCGGAAGTACCGCAATCTTACGCAAAACGTCAGACTGGACAGGGAAGGGCATTACATAATTTTATTCTCGTCCGAGCATCTGTACGGCAACGGTCGCAACTATCGGTATTTCTTTGCCGAAGATGAACAAGCAACGGAAGAAGTGACGGTGTCCGACGTGCAAAGTTGGAACGACTTTGCAAATTCCTGCGCGGGCAGCGCGGATTACTCGGCAAACAAGGCTGTGTACCTTACCGCGGACATCGATTTCGGCGGACAGAGTTTTGTGCCCGTCAGAAACTTCAACGGCAAGTTTAACGGCGGTTACCACACGTTGTCCGGCATCACGATTGACGAGGATTCGCCCGTCAAAGCCGTGTTCGAAACGGTGGGACAAAACGCAAGCGTGGAACGCCTGACGGTCAAAAAGTTTAACGTGGTGGCAAAGGACGACGATTACGTAGGCTTTGTCGGCAAAAACTTCGGTACGGTAAAGGCAATAACCGTCGAAGGCAGCGTAATCGGCGGCAGATATGTCGGCGGCGTGGTTGCTTACAACGGACGCGTGGCAGACCACGGTGTGTCGGTCAGCGGTTACAGAAGTGCAACGGTGGACAATTGTACAAACCTTGCATACGTGCGCGGCGCGACAAACGTCGGCGGCGTGGTGGGTTTCAACTACGGCAAAATCGTCGGAAGCGTCAACCGCGGCGAAGTTGCAGGCAAGAGCAAAAGTTCCAATCAGTCGGCTGTGGCGGTGGGCGGCATTGCAGGTTACTCGGCGGCGCGTATCGAACAGTCGGAAAACAAAGGCAAAATTTACGGCGACGGTAACTTGCTGTACGCAGGCGGCGTGGCAGGCATTTGCACGGGTGAAATCTATTTTTGTTTCAACCGCTCGACAGTCAGCGCAACGCGTTACGCAGGCGGTATTGTGGGCTACTACGGCGCGCTTTCGCAAAACGACAACGATCTTGGTTCCTACTTCGGTGGCGCGGACTTCCGGAAGCTGCTCGATTACTTCAAGTCGGACGAAGTACCCGACATAGACCAGGCGCAAGGCAACGTAAACATCGTTTCTTACGCCTACAACGAAGGCAAAATTTCCGCAAAGGCTTACGCGGCAGGCATTGTGGCTTACGGCAACGCAAACGTGCCGGTGAACAACTGCGTGTCGGTGGGCAATGTGTCGGTAACGGCAGGCGGCTACGCAGGCGGTATTGCCGCTTCCATGACTTTGGCAACCATTTCCGGCTGTTTGTCCACGGGCGAGATTACGGCAAGCGGCATGAACGCTAACTACGTGGGCGGCATCTGCGGCGAAGGAAACGAAGTAAGATATTCGGTTAGTTCCGCTTCGCTGAGGGGCAACGATTACGTCGGCGGCATTGCAGGCAGTCTCGGCGGCGTGTGTGAAAGCAACTACGCAAACGTGGTGATTGTGCCTTCGGGCGGCGCGACAAACGTCGGCAACGTACTTGGTTACTGCGGCAGCTTCCGCGCGGCGGAAAACGACTTCAACGGCAAGGTACGCTACAATTACTACGTCACGGGTCAATACGTCGGCGGCATTGCAGGCACCGACTACGGACAAAACTTCGACTTCGCTGCGCAAGGCATGACAAGCGACAAGTTTGCGTCCGTGGGCGTATTGTCGCCTTACATCGACGGCAAGTTTGCTGCGGACAGGTACTTTGCAGGCGACAGCGAAGCGACCTATCCCGTTCCGTACTACCTTGCAAACGTCGAAATTTCTTCTTCCTACGATGATGACGAGCAGTTCGAGGCTTTGTTTGACAAGTACGGAAAGCAGTTCGCCGACGCGGCAAACACCTACTGCGGAATAAGTTACACCTATACATTCCTTGAATGGAACAAGGACAACGGAGACTTGTACGACGACGGCAAACTGTGCACGGACAACTTCGATGTAATTGCTACAATAAGGGTGTTTAAGGGGCAAAAGGTGCAGGCTCCGAAGTTGATTTACGCCGAGGACGTTGACGGCAGACTTGTGTACAAGACGGACAAAGGCTGGTACTTTGCATCCATCGGCGATGCGGAATACACGGCGGAAGCCAACACGCACATCTACGCCGCCTACGACAAGGCGACAACGACAATTTCCGCAAATGACGGCAAGTTGCTTGTCGAAGGATTGTTTGACGAGCGCACGCAGGTAGAGGCGGTGCAGACTTCCTTCGGTTACGAGTTGCGTTTTACTCTTAACGGCGGACAAATCGAAGTAGGCAAGGTTAAGGTCAAGTGGGCTGTCGACAACATCGAACGCAGCAAACTGGGCGTATCGGAAGGCGGAATTGTCAAGGAAGGCGAGTTTGAAGCGCAGGGCAACTTTATGTGCTTCGACTACACCGACGGGCAGTGCTTCTTTGTGGAACTTCTTCCCGAAAAGGATATGCCTGCATGGTGCTGGGCACTTATCGGAGCGGCAACGGTGCTTGTTGCATATGGCATAGGCTTCGGTATTGCGACGGCAATCCACGCAGGTAAAAGAAAACACGCCAGGTCCACTGCGACAACGGCAGGCGACACGACAACGAAACGCGACGGAAAACAAAAATAACGACGATTGATAAAATGTTTCGAAAATAAAAAAATAAAGTGCGTCCGAAACAGAACTTCGGGCGCACTTTTGTAATCAAATTAAAGCAACGGTGCAAGAATTTTGGACAATTTTTGCAGAAGGTAGGCGGTGGACTGGTACTTGCCGACGGTGTTTTTGTAGGCAATCCAACTGATGACGATAAGTCGCGGATTTTTGGTGTACAGCGAGTTTGTCAGGTACTCGCGCACAATCTGGCTTTCGGTAAGTTCCGGCGCGGACATCTTTTCGCCGCGAAGCACGGTGTTGATGTCGTCCATGGTTTGCAACGCCCCCACGATGGTTGCCGATTCCACGTAGATTTGTTCCACGCTGAAAAACCGCTCGGCACCGGTTGTCTTGGTCGGGCTGAGACTGTCGGGGTCGATGGAGGACAGTATGCCCGTAACCGCCGCCTTGAACGGGCGAAGCACTTCGTCGGCAAACTTGGCGTAACTGGGATTGTTGTATTCGTCGGTGTAGTACTCGCGCAAAAAGTCAAGGAAGTTGCGCCGTCCGCTGTCAACTTCGGTAAGCAGACACACGACAAAGGCAAACAGACGGTTGCGGTCCTGCGGTAGTTTCAGTTGCGACACTACAACGCCGTCGCTTCTGGTCCAGGTTACGCGTGCGCGCGACATTTCCGTGGCGTAGGATGTCAGACGAAGCGTTTCCGACAGGCATTTGCACAGTATTTCACTGCCTGCAATGCAACGCAAAACGGAGGCAATGTTTTTGTTTACCATTATAAGTTGCCCCTCTATCAGCGTATTGATGCTGTCGGTAAAATAAGCAAGGTCGTTGTTGTTGCCCATTTTCGCCTCCGTAACCCGTCGCCGCCTTGTCGCGGCTAAGTCGCCTGTAGTATAATTACAATAATTATAGCACAATAATTGTCGTTTTCAAAGTACTTTTGACGGTTTTACTTCACTTTTTGCGTATTGTGTGGTAAAATGTAAAAAGATAAATCTATATTTTTTGCCGTTTTGCCTTTTTTCAGGCAAGTCGGCTTGCCTAAGGAGAGTCAATGTACAAGTTTTTCGCCTATCTCAACCGCATGAAGTATATCAACCGCTGGAGCCTTATGCGCAACACCTTTACCGAAAACATCATGGAACACAGCCAGCAGGTTGCGGTGCTTGCGCATGCGCTTGCCAACATTTCCAACCTGTATTTCGGCGGACATCTCGACGCCAACAGCATTGCCGTCAAGGCGTTGTTCCACGAAACCAGCGAGGTACTGACGGGCGATTTGCCAACGCCCATCAAGTACTTCAACCCCGAAATCCGCGACGCGTACAAGGCTCTCGAACGTTACTCCAACGGGCAACTTCTGGACCTTTTGCCAAGCGAACTTTCAGCAATTTACGATACAATAATAAACGACAACGAAAGCATCGAGCACAGGTTTGTCAAATACGCCGACAAAATTGCCGCCTACATCAAGTGCGTGGACGAGGTAAACATCGGTAATGCGGAATTCCGCCTGGCAAAGGAAACGTTGCACAATGAAATCGTCAAATTCCACAGCCCGGAAGTGGACTATTTTATGGAACACTTTGTGGAAGCGTTTCAACTTACGCTGGACGAATTGCAGGCATGACGAAGATACGTTTCGACAACGTTTACTACAAGTATCACTACGACGATTTTGCCGTATTTGACGGGTTGTCGTTTACCCTTGACGAGGCGGTAAATTCCGTCTGGTGCGACGTGCAGTGCGGCAAAGGAACGCTGTGCAGGCTGCTGACGGGGGAACTTAAGGCAGGCAGGGGACAAATATATCTTGACGAATTGCCCCTTGACGGTATCACTGCCGCAGAGCGGGGCATACTTTATTTAACGAAAACTCCTACGCTGTTTGAGCATAAGTCGGTGCTGTACAATGTGGCGTATCCGCTTGCCGTGCGCAAGGTTGCAGGGCGCGAACGGGAAAAAGCCGCATCGGAAGCACTTGAAAAGCTGGGCATTGCGGAACTGTCAAAGGTAAAGACGTGCAAGTTGAGCACGGACGAACGCAGACTTGTCGCGCTTGCGCGCGGACTTACCGTGCCGCGTAATGCGGTGCTTTTGGATGACTTTTTTGTGCAGGGCGGCAAGGCAAACACGGCGTTTGACAGTTTCGACCAAAATGCAGTTTTTGATTTGTGGAAAGACGCGACAAAAGTGGTGCTGACTGCCGACAAACGGCTTTTAACAGGCAAAAGCGTCGTCTTGGACGGCGGTAAGTGTGTATATTACGGTGACGCGGCCGGTGCGGCGGAATGTGCCGAAAGTTGCCTGATTACCGCGGATGCCACAAATTGACAGAGGATTACATATGGACAACAAAGACTTTTTCGATGAGGAATTTGACAAAGTAGAAGAGCAGAACAAACGCTCGCAAAACAATGCCGACCCGTTTAACACGTGGAACTATGAGCCTCGGCAAAACGCGACGACGACAAAAACATCTCACAAAAAAGCGTGGTTTATTTCTCTTACATGCCTTGCGATTGTGCTTTGTTTTGTTGCAGGCTGGGTGCTTTGTTACGTGTTCGGCGGAACGCAAACCGCTTCGAACGGTGAATCGTATTACCTTGGAATTCTGCAACAGGTAATGCATGCGATAGACAACGATTTGTACGTGACGGACATGTCAAAGTACGTTGACGCCAACGGCAACTGGGATCAAAGCGCGTATAACGCGGCGGTTGCGGCGGCAGGTACGGCAATGCTTCAGTCTCTGGGCGATCGTTTCAGCAGGCTGATGTCGCCCGAGCAGTACTTTGCCTACACCTACGGCGGCACTACGGTTTCGCAAATTCCGTCCATTTACCCCGGGCGTTTCGGCGTGTCCTTTTCGGAAATAAGTGGCGTGGGGATACTGGTGTCGGCTGTGTCGACGGACGAGGCAAGTTACGGCAGATTGTTTGAGGATGACCTCGTGTTCAAACTGTCGGGCATTGTGGGTACGGAAGTGGACGTGGCAGGCAACACGACAGCCCTCGGGGAGGTTGTCAGGACGGACGGCGAAGGCAACAAATACGTTGCGCTGGGAGACATCGGCAAGTACGAAATAAGCGACATTTTGCAGTGGGTGCAAAGCGCGACATTCCATGTGTTGCGTGACGGCAATGAGGTGGCGGTTGAAGTAAAACGCGGCCAGCCTTCGGCAAGCGAGAGCGAAACGATAAATTACGTAAATTATTACTTCGGTGCGGACAATACCAACCTGTCTACGACGGTTGCGGATTTGTCGCCCGTGCAAAACGGCGTTAAACTGTACAGCTACACAAGCGGAAAATCCACCCACGAATTGCTGGGGCTTGCTTCGCTGGATAGTTTCAATGCAAGCCACCCGAACAATAAAGTGGGCTACATTGCGCTGACGGAATTCAGCGGTGACGCTACGGCAAACGTGGACGAACAGTTTGTGGCGGCGTTGCAACGCTTCAAGGCGAGCGGTTGCAAAAAGTTGGTACTTGACCTTAAAGGCAACCCCGGCGGCAACGTGGTGTACGCCGTCAACATTGCAGGACGGCTTACCTACAACTTCGCAAATCTCAAAGGCGTGACCGACAAAAACGGCGAGTACAAAATAACCACACTTGTAAACAACAAAAACAAGTCGATTCCTTATTACTGCAACACAAATTACTCCGACTATTACGCAAACTTTACCGCAACGCATTACGGCGACTTTTTCGACGCGGAAAGCGGCAAAAACAAGTGCAACATCGCCGTGTGGACGGACAGCAATTCCGCTTCGGCAAGCGAACTGGTGACTGGCGCACTTAAGGACTACGGCGCGGCTGTACAAATGGGCACATGCACATACGGCAAGGGCATTGCTCAGACAATAGAAACGCTGAACAGGTACAAACAGACATTCAGCGTAAACGGCACAAGCGTAACCATGCCGTGGGCGGTGTACTTTACAGTGGACAAATATTACACGCCTGCCGACAGTAATTTCAGCAACAATCTTCATGGCAAGGGGTTGACGCCGGGTGCGGAATTCAACAACCTTGTTACCTACGGCGAACTGTGGACGGCGGCTTGCAACTACTGGAACTGACGGCATATGAATTTTCATGTAAAAACGTCCGAATCGGTTGCGATTCGGACGTTTTGCATTGGTCGGTTGCCTGTGGGACGGCAGGACATTTTTGCGTGTGTTTGCGCATATAGTAGCGTTGACTACAGGAACGCAGTTTGAAAAATCAGATACTTGTCGTCGATTCGGGACTTGGCGGCTTAAACGTATTGCGATTGTTGCAGAAATCAATGCCGCACCGCAATTTTATTTACTTTGCCGACGAGGCGTACTGCCCGTATGGCGAAAAAAGCACGGAATGCGTAAAAACCCGTGTGTTGAAGATTGTCGACGTGTTTAAGCATGTTGCCTGCGCTACGGTGCTTGCCTGCAATACGGCAAGCGTTTGTGCAGGTGACGAACTCAGGCAAGCGTATGCGCCGCTGTTTGACGTTGTTTTGCCGACGGCCTACGCGGTGAAACAAAGCGGTGCAAAAAGAGTCGCAGTGCTTGCTACAAAACTTACCGTGCAAAGCGGTGTATACGAGAGTTTGCTGGCAAAATGCGGCGTGGACATAACGTCCGTCGACTGCGGTGAATTTGTCGGTCTGGTCGAAAGTAATGCGCCTGCCGGGCAACGGCTTGAAGTCGTAAAAAGTCACTTGTCGAACATATGCGGCAAGGTGCAGACCGTGGCGTTGTGCTGTACCCATTTCGACTACCTGTTGTCGGAAATTCGTTCCGTTGTCGGATGCAATGCAAACATTGTTTCAAGCAGCCGCGCTCTTGCCGAAAGTTGTGTAAACGCGTTGGCAAGCAACGAGCAAGCAACATCTTCGCAAAAAGGACAAACTGTATATTTGTCGTCAAAAAACGACAACGTATACAAAATTTCGCAACAAACGGGACTGCCTTTTCAGCCTTTTGTGCTGTGAATTCCGCTGTTTTGTGACTTGAAATCGGTACTTGATTGGGTATTTCCCGAAGAATTGTCGGCAGCGACAGTTCCGTCGGTTGTTGCGCTTGTCGCATTGTCGGCAGCAGAGGTCAATGCGTTCTCTTCGTCGTTGTCGGCGGCACTGTCGCAACAAACGGCGGTGTTTTTGTCGGCACGGTCGGGCTTCTGGTTGAAATGATTGAACAGTTTGTCGATTATTTTTGTTTGCAGAATGGCGGCAAGCAGTACGCCGTTTATTGCCGTGTTGAGCAGTGCAACGGGTGCGCGGCCGAGAGCGTATACCCAGAATGTTTTCTTTATCTGGGACAGGTCGGTTGTAAACAGCATAATAAATCCCGACGGAGACGGGCGAAGCCCCACAATTACCTGCATCCACAATCCGAAGTTGTTGAGGACGCTTGTGCACACCAGAAAGCAAAGCGCAAGCGTGATTGCAAGTTTGACAAGGCGGTGCAGTTTAAGACGAAAAATATATCCTGCGATAAGCCCCGTCAACGCGCAACTGAGGCCTATAAACCAGTTGTAACCCATGCCGCCGATCGGATTTGCGAAGTGGGCAATCAGGTCGCCCAAAAAGCCTACCGCCGCGCCGCACCACGGACCGAGATAAACGCCTGCAAGCACGGTTACAAAAATGGTGAAGGAAATCACTTTGCTGAAGTTGGGTACCAGCGGAATTGTAAATACGTTTGCAACTACGCTAAGGGCACACAGCATGGCGGTGCAGGTTATTACAAGTGTTTTGTTCATAAAAAAAACTCCTTTTGCCAAAATTTGCAAAAGCAGTCCGAAAAGTGAAATATATTCACACCGACAAAAGCACGATTAGCAGGCAGATGGGCCGACTTCTTGCGCCAATGCAACGGACCGGATTGCACACCGCAGGGCGGATGAGCCCCTTCGTCCACGCTTTTGTCCCAAAAACGCAGCACTTTACGCGCACAATCTTTTTTGCTGAAATCATTATAAATATATTTGCGCTAAAAAGCAATTGTTTGCATACAACTTGTCGCAAAAATTGTTGACGGCACGCCTGACATTTTGGCAATTTGCTGAAATTTGTTGTGCCGCTTGTGCATAAAACGCGGGCGGCGGCGCAAAATGTAGGTATGCTGATAATCTTCATCAGGGCGATAATACTGTTTGTCGTATTGCTGTTTGTCTTCCGACTTATGGGCAAACGGCAAATCGGTGAAATGGAACCGTTTGAACTGGTGATAACGCTGGTAATCTCGGAATTGGCATGTATCCCTATGGCCGACAGATCGATACCCATCACATTCGGGGTGGTTGCGATACTGACCATGTTTGTGATACATCAGGTGTTGCTGCTTTGCAGTAAAAACAACACTCTTCAGGGGGTAATCAGCGGCAAACCGGTCATGGTAATCAATCCCGACGGCATAGATATGAACGCCCTCAACAAACTGAATATGCACGTAAACGACTTGTTACAGGCAATGCGAGCAGCGGAATTTTTTTCGCTGGAGGAAGTGACCTACGGCATTATGGAAACAAACGGTCAACTGACAATTGTCGCCAACAAGGAAATGCAAGACAAGCAACAAACGTTGCCCGTACCGATAATTACCGAGGGCAAGTGGTGCGAGGAAGAAATGAAAAACAACGGTTTTTCCCGTGAAAACATCATTCCTTTGCTTGCCAAAGAAGGTGTAAAGGTAAAGAACGTTTTGCTTCTTGCAATCGACGAAAACGACCGTATGACTTTGCAGACGAAAAAATCCCCGGTGCGGTATCGGGATTGCGAGGTGCAGAGATGAACGGTAACATAATTGCAGGACTTGTCGCGTTGCTGTTTGTGGTAACATGCGGTGTGCTGGAAGTAACGTTACTTTCCGGTCGCTATGACGTTCTCCACGAGCAGTGCGTGGAAATAATTGCTTTGTCCGACGACAACAAGTTGACGCAGGAAGCCTTTGACGATTTTCGCGACAATTGGGTTGATCTCAGGGAACTGAGCGAATTGCTGTTGCCGCACGTGGACGTGTACGAAATCAACCTGCGTTTTGCCGAGGCGGAAGCCTACGTAAAGCAGGGCGACTTCAGGCAGGTTACGGCGCAACTGTCCGTCGTAAAGGAATTGCTTGTGTATGTACCGCACCTTATGGTGCCAAACTGGAAGCATATTTTTTAGTAGTTACAGATGGTTTCGTTAAGGCATAATTAGTCGTTGCAATACTTGAAAAAAAATCTGTCACGATGACAAAATTAACCTTGGAAACGAAACGTAATAAAGAATTATCGGCAAAAGAAAACGAGATTTGTTTATGACAAATCTCGTTTTTTTTTGTGTGATTAAGGATTGCTTTACACGGCTGTGTTTTTTTGTTGTCAGTAGGTCACTACAAGCGTGTTGTCCGTTTGCTTGAGTGAGGACGGGCAAAACGGCTGGAAATGTGTAACGCCGTTTAACGTCATACTTTGGACATTTGAACGCTTAAAAGTGGTACTTATCCTGCGTCCGTCGATGGAAAGCGAAATTTGTTCCAGTACGTTGTCGGCGGAAACTCTCGGCGCAAAGGACAGCCTTCCGACGGAATAATTCATGCCGTACAGGTTTTCGATTTGCGACACGTAGTACCAGTTTTTCGGAATGCACAGTTTGCCGCACAGGTCGCGCAAACGTTGTTTGGACGGGTTGGTCATGTCGACCGCGCCTATTGCCTGCGCGTAGGCGTACAGTGTGTTGTCCTCGCAAATTTGCTTTTTTACTTTGGAGTATTCCACGGCGCATTTAGTGCGGTCAAAACTTGTCAACTTTGTCGCTTTGCGCAGTGCAAGCGCCTTGACGCAGATCTCACGCCCCGAAAATTCCCCTGTCAGTAAAATCTCCTGCGCCGCATTTATCTGCTGCTCACCCGGAAAGGCGTCGTCGGCAACGAGATTGGCGTAGTAAACAATCGGCAAGGCAAACAGCAACTTGTTTTGCACTGTCTGCATTTTGCCGTCCGCGTCGTAGTACCTCGCCGAGTTTCGACAGAGTTGCAGGTTGGTGACATAGTAGCGCACAAAATCGGGATTGGTGTAACAGATTGCCGCAAGCGTAAGCGGATCGGGACGCACAAGGCGGTTTGTCAGGCAAAACACGCTTTTGTTGTTGATGTAATTGAGGTAGGTGGACACAAGGCTTTCGTGCAGAATCGGTTTGGGCTGAGGCGTAGTAAAACGGTTGGTGATTGTCAGCTGCACGTGCGTTGATTTTGCAAAACATATTGCAAGGCAGGTGCCCGTGGTACCGTTACCCGACAGTTTGTAGCGTGGTCTGTCGGCGTTACATTCCAGCGAGTCGGTGGTGTAACTGTCGATTGCTCCGTCAAATGTGATGTCGAAACGTCTGTCCGCATTGACGAAACTGAATCCGCGCGGAGTGCGCGTCACCTTTCCGCTGCTTTCAAACGGGAAGTAAAACAGCGTTTTGCAGGGCGTTTTGTGCGTGACGTCGTAGTGTTTGCCGCGGTCGTGGCTTACTGTCAACGTCGATTGCCCGTTGTCGTAGACGGCTGTCTGCCCGTCCACGGTGCATTTGCCGCTTGTAAGGCATGTCATCCTGCCGTTTGCTACGGAATAGACCGCCTCGCCGCCACCGAAACAAAAGCCGTTAATCAGCGTGTTTATTTTGCCGTCGTTGTCGAGGAATGTGCCTACGTCGCAGTCGCCCAGTTGGTAGGTGTAGGCGGTCTTTTGGGATTGTCTGACGGCAGGCAAGCGCCCCTGATTACTGCAACCCGTAAGCCCTTTTATCGGTTGGCTTTGGACGGTGTACTCTACCGCGGGGTTGTCCGACGGCAGGTCGCATCTCGTCTGCCCGAAGAGGTCCAGAGCGTTTACTTCTCTTGTCAGTACGTCTATGTTGTGAGAAAGTACCGTCACTACGTCGAATTGAACCGTTTCCGTCGGCAAAGCCTCGACCGTGAATGTGATTGTGCCGTTGTTTACGTCCGCTGCAATGCGTTTGTTGTCGGTAACTACTGCGGTGGTGATGTACACGTCGTTGTCGGTTACGGTGTAACTGTCGCCGACAAAAAACTCGTTGCATCCGCCCGTCACGGCAACGTCGATTACGTACCTGCGCTTCGCCCGACATTTGTTTGTAAGACAAAAACGCCTGACCTGACAGAATTCCGTCAGAAAGTACTGCATTTGTGTTGTAAGGCTGTTGGTAGTTGCACGGAATTCCGCCGTGTTTTGCCCGTAGCGGCTTTCGGTAAACGTGTCGAATACGTTTCTGCCGTTTGCGTAAATTTTTACCGTTTGTCGCACGCCGAGATTCTTTTTGCCGTAACTTAGCGCACTGTTGCCGAAGCAGTTGACGACGGCGGAAATTTTGCCTCGTCTGTACACTGCCTGCACGTACTTGTCGTTTGGCGCAAAAGGCTTTGCTATTAGTTGCGGTTGCAACACTTTTGCCAGTTTAACGGCATTTTCTGTCGCACACAATGCGCAGTAGTGGCGTAGTTGTACAAGTTGCAGTACTTCGGGAAAATATTGTTTTTCGCGCAAAGTAAGATCGAATTTTGCGTAGACTTCTTCCGAGATTTCGTCGGCTTGCTTGTCCGATAAGCAGTTCTGGCTGCATTTTACGATGGTTTCGGCGATACGTTCCACGCGCGTTTTTGCCCCGTCCGACGGAAAGCGCATGTACGGTCGTCTGAACAGTTTGTCGAGTCTTACGAAGGTCGTCCAACGGTTGACAAATACGGATTTTGCAAGTTGCATGGCACGATTTTTTGCTGCCGAAAGCGCGATTTTGTTAAGGCAAAATTCCGTCTGTAACGTGTCGATTTTTGCATTTTGCGGAAAATATTTTTCGGCGAGTTTGTCCAGTTCGCCGTAGAGGGTTGCCTTGCTTGTCGGCGGACAAACAAGCGCGCCGAACGGGTTTTGTACAAACTGCCACCTGAGGTTGTTTTGTAAGTAATTGAAAAAGGTCATATGGGCTTCCTCCGTCGCCGACAATGTCGGTGCTGAAAGTTTTGACGCCGTATGACCTTGTTATACGTATTTTGTTTTTTGTTCGTCGGCTGCGGCAGTATTTCTTTGCGTAGCATTTGTCGTTTAAGCGCGAAATACGTCGAACGCTGCCTTTCGGATTGCGCACAGAGAGCGCGTGCCGAGGCAAAAGATTGCCATGTAATATTCAATAAATATGGTTAATCTGGATCGCACAAACAATTTTTGCGAGTGAAAAACGTCGATTATTATCCGTTCTGTTTCTTTTGGCGGTGCAGGTAGTTTTGTACCATCAGTTCATGAGTGTTGCTAAGTATTTCGCTAAGTCCTTCAACCTGCACGTCAAACTTTCTGATGGTGTCGACAAGGTCTTTGTCAAGCAAAAAGTGAATGTCGTTGGTAAAGGTTTCGGGGTATTCGATGTCGGCTGTAAGTCTGCTGCGGACGACAACGGTAATGGGGCGGTTTTTAAGTCCGTAGTAGGGCAGTGCGACAAAATTAAGTCTGCTGTACGGCAACGAAAACGCCGCCGATTTTTGTGCATTTTGCTCGTCTTCGCTTGCAAACACGTTTTCTACCGACGTTTCGTCGAATCCGTTCTCTTCTTCGTCGTACATCTCGTACATATCAACGCCGTTTTCGGTAAATCTGACGTTGTACATGTTGCCGCCGTCCGGATAGATGTCTGCGCTTTCCTGTTTGATTCTGTCCAGTTCCTTCTGGACGTCGGCGCGGTCATTTTTGCGTATCATCGGTATGTTGTTTACGTCGCCGAAGTCAAAAGGAAATTTTTCGTCAAAAAACTTTACGTTTTCCTTCCTGATTTTTGTAAGATACAGCAGCGCAGGCACCACAACTCCGAATGCAAGCGCGACTGTAAGCACAATCAGTACAATGCTGTTTACAATGTCGGGTATGGGTACGCAGTCGGACAAAATGCCCATGGCTACTGTTGCAACGAGTACAAATCCGTAAACGATTGCAAGCGGTACGATAAATTTTTTTGTCGGCGCAAGCGGTTGTCTGTCGGCAAAAAACTCCGCAAATTTGTCCGTAAGGTCGCATTCTTTAAGCGGCGGTGTGTTTACCCGAAGTATCAGCATTACGCATCCCACGACGGCGCAAACGCCGGAAATTGCGGCAAGTACGATTTGTACGATTTTGTTTTCTTTTTCCGAGTTTTCCAACACTTCGGCAAGCGGCGCAACGTTTTCGCCGTCCACCGTAAGACTTAGCATCCATATGATGCTTTTGTCAAACGGCGTTTTGGGTATGTCGAAGGAAATTTCTTTGCCTGCAAGCGATGACAGGTACTTGTCCGTTTCGCCTTCTTTTACAATGCCTTTCTTTTCAAGAATTTGTTCGACGGGTCCTGTTTTGAATGTTCTTTCTTCGCCGTCAACGTTTACGTACAGGTCATTCTCTGTGTACTTTATGCAGGTGCCGCGCAGGTGTACTACGTTGCCGTCAAGGTTGGTGTCGCTTATACGTATCAGTATAAACAGGCATACGTTAAGCACTACGATGATCAGAATCGCCACAAGCAGTACCCTCATGTAAATCTGCCTGTTTTTTGGCGGAAACAATACTTTGTTGTTCATTTTTTTTCTTCCTGATGTTAAAAAAGGCCGGCGCAAAGGTCGGCCTTGGTTTTGTTTGTTATGTTGTAAAAAAAATAAAAAGTAATTTGCAAAAAATTCTAAGCGATAGCAAAATTTACAACAGCGTTTCCATCGCCGTCACTAAAAAGGATATTGTGGATTGTCGGTCGTGACAACGGAAACCTGAAATCGGAACGCTTTGAGCAAATCGTCGCAAGCGTTTGCCCTTTGCTTCACGCAGTTTGCCGTCGCAGGTTTTTGCTAAATAATTTGTGGTTGCGTGTACGGCGATGTCGATGGTACTTAATTACTTTTTAAGCGGTTCAAGGCGTTCCATACCGCCCATGTACTTACGCAACGCTTCGGGAATGGTTACGCTGCCGTCGGCGTTCTGGTTTTGTTCGAGGATGGCGGGGAACACGCGGCTTGTTGCAAGTCCGCTGGCGTTGAGAGTGTGCACGAAGTCCAGTTTGCCGTCGGCCTTGCGGTAGCGCATGTTACCGCGACGCGCCTGGTAGTCGCGTGCGTTGCTTGCCGAAGAAACTTCCTTGTAGATGTTCATCGAGGGGATGTAAATTTCGATGTCGTAGGTGCGTGCCATGCTGTCGCTGCAGTCGCCTGCCGCAAGTTTGCTGAGTTGGTAATGCAGTCCCAGTCCTTCCACAAGTCCGCAAGCCATGTTTACCATTTCTTCAAATGCTTCGTCGCTGTGGTCGGGCGTGGTGTACTGGAACAATTCCACCTTGTTGAATTGGTGTCCGCGAATCATACCGCGTTCTTCCGCACGGTAACTGCCTGCCTCTCTGCGGAAGCATGCCGAGTAACCGAAGTATTTCTTCGGCAAATCCTTTTCGTCAAGGATTTCGTCGCGGAACAGGTTGACAAGTGCCGTTTCGGCTGTGGGCAACATGAATTTGCGACCTTCGCCGTTGGCAATCTGATAAACGTCGTCCTCAAACTTGGGGAATTGCCCCGCAGTCAGACCGCACTCGTAATTGAGCATGTAGGGCGGCAACATAAATGTGTAGCCCTTTGCAATGTGGCTGTCGATAAAGTAGTTGAGTAATGCCCATTCGAGACGCGCGCCGAGGCCTGTGTAAATCCAACTTCCGTTGCCGGCAAGTTTTACGCCGCGTTCGTAGTCGATGAGTCCGAGGTTTTTCGCCAGTTCCACATGGTCCTTCGGTGTGAAGTCGTACACGGGCTTGGTGCCGAACGTGCGGATGGGACGGTTGTTTTCCTTGCCGCCGGAGGCGAGGTCGGGATCGGGAAGGTTGGGCAAGCGAAGCATGAAGTCGCGGATTTTGTCGTTAAGCGCGTTAAGTTCGCTGTCCTTTGCGGCAATCTCGTCGCCGAGCGTTTTCATTTCGGCGATGGTGGCGGACACGTCCTGTCCTGCCTTTTTAAGTTGCGGAATCTGTGCCGAAACCTTGTTGCGTTGCGCCTTCATGGCCTCGACCTGTGCAATCATTGCTTTGCGTTGTTCGTCCCAGACAAGAAACTCCGAAAAATCGATGTCCTTGCCGCGTTTGAGATATCTGTCGTGGACGGCTTGTGCGTCCTGGCGTATCAAATTGATGTCAATCATAGCAATTTAACCTCAAAAAGTAATTTTAGTTTTGTTCAAAAGTAATTTTACCACACAAAATAGATAAATGCAATTGTTTTGCAATGTTGTTTGGCGCAGGCTGACGATAGTTTTTGCAGCGCGCATGCGACAGTAAATTTTTCAAAGATATAAATATCGCTTGTAGACAGGCGTTTTTTGTGGTAGAATATTTATATAAAAACGAACGAACCGCCGCCATAACGAAAAACGGCAAATTTTACGTTCGTCGGAGAAGTTTTGCTATGCAATTAAGAGTTTACAACACCCTTACTCGCAAAAAGGAAGAGTTTAAGTCAATTAAGCCCGGGTTTGTCGGTATGTACAGTTGCGGACCGACGGTCTACAAGTATGCTCACATCGGCAATCTGCGCGCATATGTCTTTATGGACGAACTCAGGCGCGTGCTGGAATACGACGGCTATCGCGTGAAGTCCATTATGAACATTACCGACGTAGGGCACCTTGTGTCCGATGCCGACGACGGTGAGGACAAAATGCAAAAGTCCGCCGACGAAACGGGTAAGACACCGCTCGAGATTGCCGCGTTTTACACCGACCAGTTTATGAAGGACATTGCCGCGCTCAACATCGAACGCCCGACGGTGTGCCCCAGGGCAACGGACAACATCAACGAGATGATTGAAATCGTCAAGGCACTACTTGACAAAGGCTACGCCTACGAAACGGAAGACGGCATCTACTTTTCGGTGGAAAAGTTTCCCGAATACGGCAAGTTGTCCGGTATAAACCTTGAAGATCAACGTCACGGCGCACGCGTGGAAGTAAACACTTTCAAACGTCATCCAATCGACTTTGCGTTGTGGAAAAAGGCTGCGCCCAACCACCTGCAACAGTGGGACAGTCCGTGGGGAATGGGTTTCCCGGGCTGGCACATCGAGTGCACGGCAATGAGCCGCAAGTATCTCGGCGACACATTTGACATCCATACGGGCGGGGTTGACCACATCCCCATCCACCACGAAAACGAAATCGCGCAGGCGGAGTGCTGGCTTGGACACAAAGCCGTCAACTACTGGATGCACAGCGAATTTATGCTTATCGACGGCGGCAAAATGAGTAAGTCTCTCGGCAACACCTACACGGTTACCGATCTTGTAAACAAGGGCTTTGCACCGGTGGTGTTCCGCTACTTCTGCCTCAACGTGCATTACCGTCAGAAGATAAACTTCACCTGGGAAGGCATGGATGCGGCGAAGGTTGCCTACAACAAACTGTGCGCTCAACTTGTCGCCCACAAAAACAGCAGCGAAAAGACTTCGCCCGAAGTGCTTGCCGAGTACAAGCAGCGTTTCGAGGACGCAATAAACGACGACCTTAACGTGCCCCTTGCAATAGGCGTGCTGTGGACAATGCTGAAGTTGCCCAAGAGTCGCGACGTGTACGAACTGGCGTTGCAATTCGACAGGGTGTTTGCACTGGACTTTGACAAAATAAAGGAAGAAAAACAGGAACTGATTATTCCCGACGAAGTGAAGGAACTCGCCGAAAAACGTCTTGACGCGCGCCGCAACAAAAACTGGGCGGAAAGCGATCGTTTGCGCGAAGAAATTGCGCAAAAAGGTTATGCAATCAAGGATACCGCGCAGGGCTACGAAATCACGCTCAGGTAGTTTCTGACGCTTTGTTGTGCAATGTTGTCGTATCGCAGTGTGGGATTTGTTCCAAAACGGTGACGACTTTACTGCAAATGTATTTTGCGCGGCGACAGCATTGCGAATAACCGTCGCAAGCACCGTTAAAAAGTTGACAATATTTTTGCGCAGTGATATAGTTAGTCACGTCGGGGTTTTCCGCTCGTTTGCCGTAGTTGCGGCGGACATCGCGAAACCCTGCGCAAAATTTATCGTCGCGACAATTGCGGCTTGTTACCCGTTTGTCGCCACAAGTCGGATACAGGCGGTTGCGACAATGGAAAAACTATCGTAAAACTAAAATCGAGCCTAAGCGTTCATATTTTTTTTTAACCATTTGGTTGGAAAAAATTGAACGCTTTTTTTATTCGGAGGCAGTATGGACAGTTACGTTTCACCTTTTTGCGAGCGTTACGCAAGCGCAAAAATGAAGTACATATTTTCGCCCGACTACAAGTACGGCACCTGGCGCAAACTGTGGATTGCGCTTGCCGAGGCGGAACGCGAGTTGGGTATCAACATTACCGAGGCGCAGATTGACGAAATGAAGGCACACGTTGCCGACATCGATTACGACAAGGAACACCTGTACGAAAGCCGTGTAAGGCACGACGTAATGGCGCACTTGCTTACCTTCGGCGACGCTTGCCCGAACGCAAAACCGATTATGCACCTCGGCGCGACAAGTTGCTACGTAGGGGACAACACCGACGTAATACAGATGCGTGAAGCGTTGCTGCTTGTCAAATGCCGCCTTGTTTCGCTTATTAAAACGGTGCGCGACTTTGCCGTGAAGTACAAAGGTATGCCTACACTCGGGTACACGCATTTCCAGTCGGCGCAACCGACGACGGTCGGCAAACGCGCTGCGCTGTGGCTCAACGACCTGGTGTGCGATCTGTCTAACCTTGACTTCCAGTTGTCGTCGCTTGCAATGCTGGGGTGCAAGGGCACCACGGGTACGGCGGCAAGTTTCCTTGAACTGTTTGACGGAGACGCCGATAAGGCGGTGCAACTGGACAAAATGATTGCAGCAAAATTCGGCTTCGACAAGACGGTGCCCGTCAGCGGACAGACTTACAGCCGCAAGACGGACTACAATGTGGTAAGCGTGCTGTGTCAGATTGCCCAGAGCGCACACAAGTTCAGCAACGACATACGCCTTCTCAGCCACGAAAAGGAAGTGGAAGAACCTTTTGAAAGCGACCAGATCGGCTCGTCGGCAATGGCGTACAAGCGCAACCCCATGCGTAGCGAGCGTATTGCGGCGTTGTGCAGATACGTGGTGTGCGACAGCATGAACCCTGCGCTTACCGCTTCTACGCAGTGGCTGGAACGCACTCTCGACGACAGCGCGAATCGTCGTATCGCCCTGCCGGAGGCGTTTCTTGCCGTGGACGCGATACTGACGCTGTACAACAACGTTATCGGCGGCTTGCAGGTCTACCCGAAAATCATCAAAAAAAATCTTGACCGTGAATTGCCGTTTATGGCTACGGAAAACATCATGATGTACTGCGTGACAAACAAGGGTGCGGACAGGCAGGTGTTGCACGAAGCAATACGCCGTCACAGTTTTGCCGCGGTCAAGGCAATCAAGGAAGAAGGCGCGGACAACGACCTTGCCGAACGTATACTCGCCGACAAGTTGTTTGACCTCACGCGAGAGGAACTGGACAAAATAATGGACGTACATGCCTTTACCGGCATCGCCGAACGTCAGGTTGACGACTTTGTCGCCGACGTGGATAAATTGCTGAAACAAAACAAAGACTTTTTGACGGAAGCGGAGCAGGTGCGCGTTTAACGCCGCCGCGGACTGTCAAGCTGGCATTAAATTGTTTTCTTGGAGGGAAAATATGCTTACAAGTATTGTCGGTATCAACTGGGGTGACGAAGGTAAAGGACGTATGGTCGACCTTCTGTCGGAAAATCAGGACGTAATCGTTCGCTATCAGGGTGGCAACAACGCCGGACACACGGTAGTAAACGACAAGGGAAGTTTCGTGCTCAATCTTTTGCCGTCGGGCATTTTGCGCGCCGACAAGGTAAACGTGATGGGCAACGGTATGGTAATAGATTTGCAGCACCTTTGCGGTGAAATAGAGCGTTTGCACAACGCAGGCGTCGAAATTACCCCGAAAAACCTGCTTATCAGCGACAAAGCGGTGGTTTGCTGTCCGTTCGACGTGGCGCAGGACTGCCTTGAAGAGGATCGTCTTGCTGACAGAAAGTTTGGTTCGACGCGCCGCGGAATAAGCCCCGTGTACGCCGACAAATACATGAAAAAAGCAATACGTATGGGCGATTTGCTGCATCCCGAGTACCTGAAGTCGCGCCTTGAAACAATTGTGGAATGGAAAAATCTTATCCTGTGCGGCGCATACGGAAGCAAACCTTTTACCGTTGAACAAATGCTTGCATGGTTTGAAAAATACGGTACGCCGCTTATTCCGTACATTACCGACGCAGGCAGTTACCTCAACAAGGCTCTTGACGAAGGTAAAAACGTAATGCTCGAGGCACAACTCGGCGCACTTCGCGACATCGACTTCGGTATTTATCCCTTTACTACGTCCAGTTCCACCGTTACGGCTTACGGACCTGTCGGCGCAGGAATCCCCAATCGCAAGGTTGACGGGGCAGTGGGCGTAATGAAGGCGTACTCGACATGCGTAGGCGAGGGACCGTTTACGGCAGAATTGTTTGGCGACAAAGGTGAATTTTTGCGCAAGGCAGGCAACGAATACGGCGCGGCAACGGGTCGTCCCCGTCGTGTGGGTGCGTTTGACGTGGTGGCTTCCCGTTACGGTTGCGTTATGCAAGCGGCAACGGAAATCGCTCTTACCAAGCTGGATGTTCTGGACGTTATGGACAAAATTCCCGTTTGCGTAAGTTACAACGTGGACGGCAGAGAAGTAAAGGATTTTCCGTCCGGTGAAGCGCTTAACAAAGCAACGCCCAACATCGTCTACATGGACGGCTGGAAAACGTCCACCGCGGACGTACGCAGGTACGAAGATTTGCCGGAAAATGCACGCAAATATATCGAGTTTATCGAAGCGGCTGTCGGTTGCAAAATCAAGTACGTGTCCGTCGGCGCAAAGCGTGAAGCAATTATCGTAAGATAGTTTTGTAGTCGTCACGGCTGCATAAGCAGGCAACGCGTTGTAAACAAAAAACGTATACGTATTAAAAAATTTCGTACAAAATGCTGCCGATTGAGTGAAAAGTGTCGGCGGAAAATGGCGAAAAGTAAAGTAAAAACAGCACTGTCGGGCAACGCCCTACGGTGCCCGGAGGCTTTTGTAAATGAAAAAGGAACAAACCGTATTGGTGCTGGACTTCGGTGGACAGTACAAGGAACTTATTGCCCGCCGCGTGAGGGAACAAAAGGTGTATTCGCAAATCCTTGCAGGCAACACCCCCGTGGAAAAAATAAAGGAAATCGCCCCCGTCGGTATTATTCTGACGGGCGGTCCGCACAGCGTTTACGCCAAGGACTCGCCGCACGCCACAAAGGAATTGTTTGAGCTCGGTATCCCTATCCTGGGCATTTGCTACGGCATGCAACTGATGTGCTACACGCTTGGCGGCGAAGTAAAAGCGTGCAACGTAAGCGAATACGGCACGATAAAAACTTTCGTGGACGACAAAACCGGCGTGTTGTTTAAGGGTATTGCCGACGAAACGGTAACGCTTATGAGCCACACCGATTACGTAGCAAAGTTGCCCGTCGGCTTCAAGGCACTTGCCCATACGGCGGACTGTCCGATTGCGGCAATGGGCAACGACGAGCGCAAACTGTACGCTGTGCAATTTCACCCCGAGGTGGAACGCTCGGCGCAGGGCACGGATATTTTGCGCAACTTCCTGTTTTACGTTTGCCACGCCGACGGCACGTACAATATGGACAACTTCATTACGGAAGAAATCGAGCGTATCCGCAAGCAAGTTGGTGACGGTCAGGTTGTACTGGGGCTCAGCGGCGGTGTGGACAGTTCGGTGTGTGCGGCAATTCTGGAACGCGCAATTCCCGGGCAGCTTACCTGTATTTTTGTCGATCACGGTATGATGCGCAAAAACGAGGGTGACGAAATACAGGCGGCGTTCAGCGGAAAGTCGCTCAACTTTGTCAGGGTAAATGCGCAGCAACGTTTTCTCGGCAAATTGGCGGGAGTAACCGACCCCGAACGTAAACGCAAGATCATCGGCGAGGAATTTGTCCGCGTGTTCGAGGAAGAAAGTGCCAGGTTTGCAGGCAGTTTCCTTGCGCAGGGCACCATTTATCCCGACGTGGTGGAAAGCGGACTTACGACGGGTGCGGTAATCAAATCTCACCACAATGTCGGCGGTTTGCCCAAGGATACAAAGTTTGTCGGCATTGTAGAGCCGCTTCGCTCGCTGTTTAAGGATGAAGTGCGCGAAATCGGTCGCAAACTCGGGCTGGAAGAAAAATTTGTCGCGCGTCAACCATTCCCGGGACCGGGGCTTGCCGTAAGATGTATCGGCGAAATCACCGAGGAAAAACTGGACATCCTGCGCGATGCCGATTACGTGTATCGCGAAGAACTGGAAAAGGCAGGATTGCGTTACGACCAGTATTTTGCCGTGCTTACAAACATGCGCACCGTCGGTGTAATGGGCGACGGCCGCACCTACAATTACGTGCTGGCTTTGCGTGCGGTAAAAACAAGCGACTTTATGACGTGCGAGTACGCTCACGTGCCGTACGAGGTGCTGGATCGCATAAGTTCGCGTATCGTAAACGAAGTGAAGGGTGTCAGCCGCGTGGTGTACGACATCACCGGCAAACCCCCTGCAACCATCGAGTGGGAATAGTTTTTGTAATGTAAAAAAAACGTCCGAAGCAGTGTACTTCGGACGTTTTTTTTGTTGTCTTTTTTGAAAATGTTTTCGTCGTTATCTCAAATAGAATCATGTTGACGGGTTGGTCGTAATGCTTGCAGAATGGGCAGGCGGCATCAAACATTGGTAAAAATACTGTGTTCCCTATTGTTTTGATTGTTTTGTCCTGCACAATGTTTGGCACACGGGTAAAGTCGGTGCTAAATTTGCAATCGGGTGGCGCAAAACAATTGCTTAATTTGACACACTGTGATATAATAACATACTGCAAGGTTGGGCGTTCAGGCGGCGGTGCGTTTTGCCGCAGTCAACAGCCCGAAATAGTTAATAATTTTGTAAACGGCGTGCGATGTGCGCATTACCGTTTCGGAGGAAAACAATGAAATATACGCAAAAAAGAGAAAAGAACACATTGACGGTCACTTTTAAGATGGACAACACCGAATGGGCGACCTTCGACATGCGCGCCTACGAGCAAAACAAGGGCAAGTACAACGTGCCCGGCTTCCGCAAGGGTCATGTCCCCAAAAACGTACTTGAAAACAGATACGGCAAAGGTTTGTTCTTCGAGGATGCTCTTTATCTTTGCGCTCAGGAATACTACAACCAATTTTTGGATAAAAATAAGAAGGTTGAACCCGTTGCTCGTCCGCAAATCGACGACAAGTCCATCAAGATGGACGACAAGGGTGTAACTTTTGCCGTAATCGTAACCGTCAAACCCGACGTTACCCTTGGCGAGTACAAAGGACTTACAATCGAAAAGATTCCCACGCAGGAAGTCAAGCCGCAGGATATCGATGCGGAACTTGCACAAGTGCGTGAACGTAATGCCCGTTTTGTGGAAATCACCGACCGTCCCGTACAGGAAGGTGACCAGATCAACCTCGACTACAGCGGAAAGGTTGACGGCGTAGCATTTGCTGGCGGCACAGCCGAAAAGCAAACGTTGGTAATCGGCTCGCACAGTTTCATCGAGGGCTTTGAGGAGCAACTTGTCGGTATGAACATCGGCGAGACCAAGGACATCAATGTTACCTTCCCCAAAGAGTACCATGCCGAAGAACTTGCAGGCAAGGATGCTGTGTTTACCGTAACCGTCAACAGCATCGAAGTCAAGCAACTTCCCGAACTTGACGACGAATTTGCCAAGGACGTAAGCGACTTTGCTACCCTTGAAGAGTACAAGGCAGACATTGCCAAGAACATTGCCGACCGCTACCAGAAGGACGCCGACCGCGCCAACGAAAGCAAACTTGTCGAAACGGTAGTGGGCAACGCAACCGTAGACATCCCCGCAGAAATGATCGAGGAACAAATCGACAGTTACATCGAGGACTTCAAGTATCAACTTATGTACCAGGGTCTGGACATCGAAGGCTACTACAAGTATACGGGCAGCGACGAAGCGACTCTTCGCGCAAACTATCGTGAACGCGCCGAAAAGGCAGTTCGCACCAGACTTGTATTTGAAGAAATCGTCAAGGCGGAAAAAATCAAAGCTACGGCAAAGAAAGTCGAAGCAAAGGCTAAGGCTTATGCCGAAAGCATGGGCAAGTCCTACGAAGACTTCAAGAAAGAGTACGGCGATCAGAGCAAGGTTTACTTCGAAAACGAAGTTATCACCGAAGCGCTTATCGAACTTCTGAAGAAAGAAAACACGATTGCGTAACGCCGACGTCGGTTATTACGCGCGATTAGCCTACAACAAAAGATAATTCGGGAAGAGTAAACGGCAACGTGTTGTCGCAGTTTCCCGCTAAACGGACGTCGGGAATATGGCAACACTTTCCCGACGTTATGTTTATTACAGCAAAAAGTCGCGGCGGAACGTTCCGCATGCGCAGGAGGCAAAAATGACACTTGTACCTATGGTCGTGGACCGCACCGACAGCGGCGAACGCAGTTTTGACATTTATTCGCGCCTGCTTGAGGACAGAGTAATTTTCCTCAGCGGCGAAATCAACGACGACGTTGCAAACCTTGTCGTTGCGCAACTTATCTATCTTGAAAGCAAAGACCCCACCAAAGATATTTCGCTGTACATCAACAGCCCCGGCGGCAGCGTGTCGGCAGGACTTGCCATTTACGACACGATGAACTACATTCGCTGCGACGTTTCGACGATTTGTATCGGGCTTGCGGCAAGTATGGGCGCGTTTCTGCTGAGCAGCGGCACCAAAGGTAAGCGTTACGCATTGCCCAACAGTGAAATTATGATTCACCAGGTGCTTGGCGGTGCGCAAGGTCAGGCTACCGACGTTGAAATACAAACCAAACAATTGCTCAAAATAAAACAGAAACTTAATCGTTTGCTTGCGGAAAACGTTGGACGCGATATCACCGAGGTGGAGCACGATACGGAACGCGACAATTACCTGTCGGCGAGCGAGGCTAAGGCGTATGGTATTATTGACGAGGTCTTCACGACCCGTATTTAGCAAGGGCACATATCAGCGCATATAGCCGCTACGTGCTCACTCGTGCTAAGTCACGTACGCTCAGTACGTTCCTGTCGCACTCAATCGCCAGTCGCGTCTCTCTGCACTAATCTGTGCCCTTGCTAAGAGTGGAGTCGCCCTTCGCACCCGTCTCCGCCCTTGCCGATTAGGCGGAAAGGATGGTGTACGGTATCCTTAAAAAGCCTTCGCTCTCGTGGAGAAGGTTGAGTGGGCAGCAACGAGCAATTTATTGCAATGCCTGAGTTGAAGCGAACAAGCACATCATTTTTGTGCGGTACCACATCGTCTTGCGACGTTATGAAAACAAATTAAACGCCGATTTGCAGTCTTTTGTACTGAAATTTAGCAAAATAATGGTTAAAATTCAGCTTTCGGCGTTAAAACCAAAACAATACGGAGTAAAATTTTAATATGATTCAACATTGTTCTTTTTGCGGAAAAGGCGAGGACCAGGTAAAAAAGATGCTTACGGGGCCTGCAGGTGCATGTATCTGTGACGAATGCGTAAAACTTTGTCAGGAAATCATCGACACCGACACCGTCGGCAACGTAACTCAGCAGAGTGATAGTTTTACCCTGCCCAAGCCCGAAGAAATCAAGGCAAGGCTGGATGAATACGTAGTCGGTCAGGACCTTGCCAAACGCACGTTGGCTGTGGCGGTGTACAATCACTACAAGCGCGTGCTCAACAAAAACGCAGCCGACGACGGCGTGGAATTGGAAAAAAGCAACATTCTTATGCTTGGCCCCACAGGTTGCGGCAAAACGTTGCTTGCCAAGTCGCTCGCGCGTATACTGGACGTGCCTTTTGCCGTTGCCGACGCAACGACGCTTACCGAGGCAGGTTACGTGGGCGAGGACGTGGAAAACATTCTGCTTAAACTAATTCAGGCTGCCGACTACGACGTCAAACGTGCCGAACGCGGAATAATTTACATCGACGAAATCGACAAAATCGCCAAAAAGTCGGAAAACGTGTCCATCACGCGTGACGTGTCGGGCGAAGGTGTACAACAGGCGTTGCTCAAAATTCTTGAAAGCACCATCGCCAATGTTCCCCCGCAAGGCGGCAGAAAGCATCCGCAGGCAGAGTCTATCCCCATCGATACGACAAACATTCTGTTTATTTGCGGCGGTGCGTTTGTCGGTATCGAAAAAATTGTGGAGAAGCGTCGTCAGGGCGCGGGGCTTGGTTTCGGTAATCAAATCAAGAGTGTGGAAGAAGTTGACCACGCGCAACTCGTAAAAGATTTGCAGCCGCAGGACTTCATTAAGTTCGGTCTTATCCCCGAGTTTGTGGGGCGTCTGCCAATCACTGTCGGTCTGTCACCGCTTGACGTAAACGCGCTTGTCAACATTCTTACCGAACCTAAAAATTCGCTTGTCAAACAGTATCAGAAACTTATGAAACTGGACAACGTAAACCTTGTGTTCGAACCCGAAGCCCTGACAGCCATAGCGGAAAAATCCATACGCCTCAAGACCGGCGCGCGCGGACTTCGTTCGGTGGTGGAAAATATCATGCTGGAAAGCATGTTCGAAATTCCCGGCCGCAGCGACGTTGCCGAAATACACATCACGCGCGACTGCGTTGACGGCGGCAAACAACCCGTGGTCATTAAAAAGGCTGTGTAGGCGCATTCCGCCGGATGTCACCCTTGCAAAACAATGAGTGACTACAACGCAGCCACTGCGTACCGCTTTGCGCTGTTAAAGTGTGTAAAATGGCACATACTAACGAAAATTGTTTCCGTATCCGAGCGGCATGCAAAAAGCCGTCGGGTACAAATGAGGTGACAAATTGACTGAATACAGCAATATGCCTATTTTTGCAATGAGGGGAAACTTCTTCTTTCCCAACGTGCGTGCAAAGGTTGAAATAGCAAGAGAGATTTCGCGTAACGCATTCAGATTTGGAATAGATCACGGGCGCAAGATTTTTCTTGTCAGCCAGATCGACCCCGATCGCGCCGATGTCCCCGCCGAAACGGATCTGTACACAGTGGGAGTGATTGCCAAGATTACTTCGATAGGCAGCGCGACGGCGGAAAAATTCGAAATTATGGTCAGCACGCTCGAAGCCGCGCGCATTACGCGCTTCAACGCTTCGCCTGACCTTTTGCTTGCCGACGTTGAAACGCTGGACTACTACATCGTAAACAAGGACGACGCTCGCGCGCTGTTCGATATGACTGTCGGCTACATCAAGCAGTATGGCGAAGTAAACACGGCTGCCGAGCGCATCGACCCCAAGACGTTTACTACGCCGGACGGAGGAGTGGACTACCTTGCTTTTACAAACGTGGTCGGAAACGAACTGGTTACACGTCTTGCGGACAGACAACGCCTGCTTGAGGAAAACAACCTCGAAACGCGCATGGAAAAGATTTGCGCTTACATCATAGGCGAACTGGACATCGCTGCGGCGGAAAAACGAGTGGCTAACCGCGTAAAAAAGCAGATTGCCGACGGACAGAAGGAATACTATCTGCGCGAGCAGATGAAAGCGATCTCGGCGGAACTTGGCGAGGATGCCAACGAAAAGCAGGAATATCTTGACAGAATAAAGGCATGCGGCATGCCGCAGGACGTTGCGGAAAAGGCAAACAAGGAATTGTCGCGCCTGTCCAGGATGTCGTCCACGTCACCCGACGCGGCGGTTATCCGCAACTATCTCGACTGGCTGTGCGACGTGCCCTGGACAAATGAAACACAGGACAACGCAGACCTGGCACTTGCACGCAAAATCCTGGACGAGGATCATTACGGACTGGACAAAATCAAAGACCGCATAGTGGAATACCTTGCCGTAATGCAACTTACGCACAAACTTAACGGGCCTATATTGTGCTTTGTGGGTCCCCCGGGCGTGGGCAAAACATCCATTGTCAAAAGTATCGCGCGTGCGCTGGGGCGCAAATATCTGCGCGTAAGCCTGGGCGGCGTAAGGGACGAAGCGGAAATCCGCGGGCATCGTCGTACGTACGTCGGCGCAATCCCCGGTAAAATCATATACATGATGAAACAGGCCGGTTGTATAAACCCCGTTTTGCTGCTCGATGAAATCGACAAAATGGGCAAGGACAACCGAGGCGACCCTGCCAGCGCAATGCTGGAAGTGCTTGATCCTGAGCAAAACAACACATTTACCGACCATTTTCTGGAAGTGCCGTATGACCTGTCCAAGGTACTGTTTGTCTGCACGGCAAATGCCACAGACGACATTCCCGAGCCTCTGCTCGACCGTATGGAGGTCATCGAACTGAGCGGCTACACGGAACTGGAAAAAATCGAGATTGCAAACAAGTTTTTGCTTAAAAAGAACCTTGCTCTGCATGGCATTCCCGACGGCGTAATTACAATCTCCGACCGGACGTATGCAAAAATAGTCGAACGCTACACGGGCGAAAGCGGCGTAAGAAGTCTTGAACGTATGATTGCCGCCATTTGCCGTAAGGTGGCGTTGAAGTTGGTGGAAAACCCCGACGCCAAAGTGGAAGTAACGCCGGACAACCTGCACGAATTTTTGGGAACGGAAAAACGCAAGGACGAACAGGGCGTAATCCCCGATACCGTAGGCAGTGCGCGCGGACTGGCGTGGACTCGTATAGGCGGCGTTACGCTCAGCGTGGATGCAACGCTGTTTGCAGGCAAGGGCGACGTGCAATTGACAGGCAATCTCGGCGACGTAATGAAGGAGTCGGCTCGCACGGCAATAAGCCTTGTCAAAAGCCTTGCCGACAAGTACGGCATTGACAAAAGTCGCTTCGAAACGACGGACATTCACATTCACGTACCCGAAGGTGCAGTGCCCAAGGACGGACCGAGCGCAGGCGTGACGATGGCAACGGTAGTGATGTCGGCGTTTTCCGACATACCCGTTTCGGGACAGGTGGCAATGACGGGCGAAATTACCTTGCGCGGAAAGGTGTTGCCCATCGGCGGACTTCGTGAAAAGGCGCTTGCCGCCTACCGTATAGGCATCAAAAAGGTAATCATACCCAAGGGTAACGAAATCGATCTCGATGAAATACCCGACGAGGTTAAAAAGGTTGTGGAATTTGTCCCCGTGGAAACGGTCGACGAAGTGTTTGACAACGCGCTTGTGAAGTAGTTGTTGCGTGCAACAAAACGTTTGCGCGAAACAAAAATTGTCGCGGACGCACGTTGTCCGACGAAAAGTCGATTGTCGCTTCGGTTGCAGGAGTGCGGTGCTACAGATTGTTTGCAGCAACGTTGGACGCTGACTTACTGCCGAAAATGACGTCGGGCTGTTGTAATCGCCGTTGAAAGCGGCGTTCGCAAATGATAAAAAAAACGAAGTTTTGTCGCAAAAAAGCACATACGTATGCGAAATTTTGCGACAATTTTCGTACTTGTAAGCAAAGTGCAAAGGAACAAAAGCATGGTAATCAAAAAATCTTCGTATGTAAAGGGCGCAGCCAATTACGGGCAGTGTCTTGTGTCGGATATTCCGCAAATAGCGGTGTGCGGCAAAAGTAACGTCGGTAAAAGTACATTTATCAACTTTCTGGTAAACGACGGTAAACTTGCGCGCACGTCCAAACTTCCGGGGCGCACTCGCCTTGTCAACTACTTTTTGATTAACGACGGCATGGATGGCGAATTTCTGCTTGCCGATTTGCCCGGATACGGCTTTGCCAAGGTGTCAGACGCGGAAAAATTGAAGTGGGCGGATTTGCTGGAAAAGTATCTTGCCAAGGAAAAAATGCTGAAACACGTGTTTTTCCTTGTGGATATACGCCACGACCCGACAGCCGACGACGTTACCATGTACAATTACCTGTTCAAAAACAACATTCCGTATACGATTGTGGCAACCAAGGCGGACAAAGTGCCCAAAAGTCAGGTAAAAAACCGCACGCGCAGTATTGCCAACTACCTCAAGGTGGGTGAAGGCAACATCATTGCCGTGTCGGGGCTTGCCAAGACGGGCAAGGAAGCGGTGCTGGACCGTATCGAAAAGGTGCTTGTCGCTCATGCGGAATCTTTGAGGGCGACGGATGACGAAGAATAACGCATTGCCGTTTTGCCGAACAGTGTTCATATAGGGTGCAATGCGTAAAAATCTTGTCAAGTTGTTTGTATTTTGTTAAATATTGTGGTAAAATAAGTGTAGGTCGTATTGCGAAAGCAAGCGATACTGCACTTTAATTTTTTCGGCAGTATTTTTGCCTGTGCAAACGATACTTTTCTTTTTTATCTTTTACCGTAAAAAGATATTCGTACCGTATTCGGACGAAATTGAGGTTTGTATGGTAAACAACAAGGCAGCACGTGTGGCAAAGTATGCCATCATGTTTGCAATCATCATTGTAGCAGTTTTGCTTGACAGAGTCATTACGTTGGGTCTGCCTATTGCCGGGGCAACGGTAGAGTTGCTTGTCACGTTTGCGGTATGTTTCTTGTTCGATTCGTGGCTGGAAGGCTTTGCGGCGTTTACGTTTATGGGTCTGTCATCTTTTATTCTCGCCTTTCCGTTTGGCAAAGTGGCAAGTCAGAATCCGCTTATTTCCGTTCTGCCGCGTATGTTTGTCGGTTTGGCAGCATTCGGCGTGTACAAATTCGTATTGCTGTGCTTCCGCAAAAGTAATGCCGTGCGCACGTCACAGGTAGTGGCAATAGTTTGTGGCGTGGCAGTCGGACTTGTGACAAACACCGTGTTGTACATGGGCGCGCTGACTTTGTTTACAGACGCTTACGGCAGCCTTGTACTGGCAATCAAATCGGTGGCAATTCTCAATATTTTGCCCGAGTATCTTGTTGCTCTTGTCGGTACGGCGCCGCTTGTCATGGGTGTGCGCCGCGGGCTTAAACTGGGTGTTGACGGCAACAATCGGAAGCGCGACGAAGTGCCGATGGCGAATGACGACGGTCAACAAAAAGACGATACGTATACGGATTTTGCCGACAACAATTCCCAAAACGACAACGTAACGACAGACGAAAACAACTAAAAACCATGGAGTAAACTAATGATATTTACCGTAGACATTGGCAACACTAACATCAAGATAGGTATTTTTGACGGAAAGGGGAACCTTGCCAATTCATTCAAAATGAGCACGGACGTCAAGCGTACGTCGGACGAATACGTGGCATTGCTGCTGCAACTTTTGTCGCACTCGGGCATTTCGGAAAAGTCCGTCACGGGCGCAATAGTGTCGTCGGTTATTCCGCAACTGGACTACACGTTTACCAACGTCATCAAGTACGTGTTCGGCGTCAGACCGCTTGTCGTGGGCGTTGGCGTAAAGACTGGGCTTGCAATCCGTTACGACTTCCCGAGGGAACTGGGCAGCGACCGTATCATTACTTGCGTAGCCGCGGAAAAGCAGTACGGCGCACCTTTTATTCTGGTGGACTTCGGCACGGCGACGACATTCAACGTCGTCAACGAACGCAAGGAATTTGTCGGAGGCGCAATTACGCTCGGCCTCAAATCCACTGTGGACAGCCTTGCCAGGTGCACGGCGAAACTGCCCAATGTGGAATTGGAAATCCCGGGTAAAGTTGTCGGTCAGTCCACGGGCAAAGCCATCCAGAGCGGCGTGATTTACGGCGTTGTCGGGCAGGTGAAGTACATGATCGAACGTATCAAAGCCGAAACGGGCTTGACCGACGCCAAAGTAATAGCAACGGGAGGTTTGTCCAACATCGTCAACGCCGTCGAACCGATTTTTGACCACATCGACAGGGAACTGTCTCTTCGCGGCTTGTATCAGATATACGTAAACAACCAAAGCATATAACGCGCCCTGTCAACGAGCAACAGAAAACAAAAAGTTTCGCATTGCCGGTTAATTCTTGTTTGGCGCATATGTACACACTTCAATACGTACTTGAAGATATCGCATAAATCAGCATCGTTGACTGTTAATTTTATTTGACAAAGTATACGTAAAGCATAAACTAATGCAACATTTAACCGTATAGCGTAACGTTGAGCTACGTTGCCGTTGACCGCTTAACCGTCAGATAAATGCGGCGAAGCCTAAGACGAATTTTTGTAAGCAAGCCTTTGCTTTGTATTGAAATGTGTCGGAAACTTGCCTCAAATCGTTAAAATAAATGCCCCGTCAGCCGAGAAGCAAACTTTGAAGTTGTGGTCGACAGGGTGTTGCCGACGGAAAACCGTCATTCCGAGGGCGCGGCTGGGAAGGCTGCCTACCACAGGTAAAATTGCTCCGACGGAATGCCGAGCCATCAGGGCGTGTTTTCCGTTGGTAATACCCTGCCGACCACAGCGATAAACCATTTTCGGCTGACATAAACTAACGAACGACACAATTTACGTACTTATTTTCGACCAAAAATTCAACCACACAAAAATGAGTAAACCATTTATATTGCACTCTAAATATAAGCCTTGCGGCGATCAACCGCAAGCCATAGCCGAACTGACCGAAGGCATACAAAACGGTCTTGCCACGCAGGTTTTGCGCGGCGTTACTGGCAGCGGAAAAACCTTTACGATGGCAAACATCATTGCCAACGTCAACCGTCCCGCGCTTGTAATCTGCCACAACAAAACGTTGGCGGCGCAACTCTGCAACGAGTTCAGAGAGTTTTTCCCCGAAAACCGCGTGGAATTTTTCGTGTCGTATTACGACTACTACATGCCGGAAAGTTACATTCCGTCACGCGACCTGTACATCGAAAAGGAACTGGACATCAACGACGAAATCGACAAATTGCGCCACTCGGCAACGTGCAGTCTGTTTGAACGGCGCGACACGATAGTGGTTGCCAGCGTAAGTTGTATTTATGGCTTGGGTGCACCCGGCGACTACTACAAAATGAGCCTGTCGCTGCGCCCCGGCGACAACGTTTCCATGCGCGACGTGATACGCAAACTTGTCAACATTCAGTACAAGCGCAACGACATGGACTTTGCGCGCGGCACGTTTCGCGTCCGTGGCGACATAATCGAAATCTACCCTGCCAGTTACAGCGAGCACGCAATCCGTGTGTCCTTTTGGGGCGACGAAGTGGAAGAAGTGTCGGAAATCGACGTCGTTACGGGCAACACCGTGGCAAAACTGTTGCATACAATCGTGTTTCCCGCAAGTCACTACGTCGTGGAAGGCATAACGATGGAAAAGGCTCTTGTTGACATCAAACACGATATGGAAATCGAAAGTCAGGACTTCATTGACCACAACAAGCTGATTGAAGGACAACGGCTTAAACAGCGCGTAAGTTACGACATGGAAATGATGCAGGAAGTAGGGTACTGCAGCGGTATCGAAAACTACAGTCGTTATTTCGACGGACGTAGCCCCGGGCAGCCGCCGTATACGCTTATCGACTACTTCCCCGACGACTTTGTGACCTTTATCGACGAAAGTCACATGACCATTCCGCAAATCCGCGCAATGTACAACGGCGACAGAGCGCGCAAAAACAACCTTGTAGGGTACGGCTTTCGCCTGAAGTCGGCTTACGACAACCGTCCGCTTACCTTTGACGAATTTGACAGCCGTATCGGGCAACTGGTGTGCGTGTCGGCAACTCCCGCGCCTTACGAAATGCAACGCGCCGACAACGTGGTGGAACAACTTATCCGCCCGACGGGGCTACTGGATCCGTCGGTTGAGGTTCGCCCCGTAAGCGGTCAGATAGACGACCTTATGGGCGAAATAAGCAAAGTTACGGCAAGCGGCGGTCGCGTACTGGTGACGACGCTTACCAAGCGCATGGCGGAAAGCCTTACGGACTTTTTGGCAAAGCAAGACGTAAAAGTGCGGTATATGCACTCGGAAATAGACACTCTGGAACGCGTCGAAATCGTAAACGGACTTAAAAAGGGCGAGTTTGACGTGCTGGTGGGTATCAACCTTTTGCGCGAAGGGCTGGACATGCCGCAGGTAAAACTGGTTGCAATACTGGACGCGGACAAAGAAGGTTTTTTGCGAAGCGACACCGCGCTGATACAGACAATCGGACGTGCCGCGCGTAACAGCGAGGGACGTGTAATAATGTACGCCGACGTGATTACCGACAGCATGAAGCGTGCCATCGACGAAACTAACCGCCGCAGAAGCATACAAAACGAGTACAACGTAGCGCACGGAATTACGCCAAAGACTATTGACCACGATGTGGAAAACACGCTGGAAATTACAAAGAAAGGCGAATCGGCGATGTCGATAGACGAACTGGAACGCGAGATAGACAACGTGACGGCTCGTATGAAAACGGCGGCAAATCAATTGGATTTCGAGCGTGCCATTCAACTGCGCGAGCAGGTGAGCAACCTTACCAAACAACTTGAAAGACTCAAAAAGAAAAAGTCGCGTAAGTGACGAAAGCGGCTCAATGTGTTTCAAAAGTGCTTGGTATTCAGTCACAAAAACATTTGTAACAAACAAAAACTTTGTAAACTTACAAAAATCCCCTTGCTATCCTCCCCCCCCCTCACTACACGCACGCAAATACTCACCACACGTACACAAATACTCAAAGTTTTTGAAAGGATAGGGGTGTGGGGGAAGGGAAACTTTTTCCAAAAAGTTTCCCTTCCCCCACAAAAATCCTCACCCAAATCAAACAAAAAATAAAAATGAAAGAAATTATTGTTAAAAACGCAAAAGAAAACAACTTAAAAAGCGTCAGCGTTACGATACCGCGCGACAAACTGGTCGTGTTTACGGGCTTGTCGGGCAGCGGCAAATCATCGCTTGCCTTCGACACGATTTTTGCCGAGGGACAGCGCAGGTACATGGAAAGCCTCAGCAGCTACGCAAGGCAGTTTTTGGGGCTGATGGAAAAGCCCGACGTCGAAAGTATCGAAGGACTGAGCCCGGCGATTTCCATCGACCAGAAAACAACCAGTTCCAACCCGCGCTCGACGGTGGGCACAGTGACGGAAATCTACGACTATTTGCGTTTGCTTTTTGCAAGGGTCGGTACGCCGTACTGCCCTCATTGCGGACATGAAATCAAAAAGACCGGTGTCGACCAGATTTGCGACCGTGTTGCCGCCTATCCCGTCGGTACAAAATTGCAGATACTTGCGCCTGTCGTAAGGGGCAGAAAGGGCGAGTTTACCAAACTGTTTGAACAACTGAAAAAGCAAGGTTTTGTCCGCGTGATAGTGGACGGCAACCCGTATACGCTGGACGAAGAAATTAAACTTGAAAAGAACATAAAACATAACATCAGCGTGGTGGTGGACCGCCTTGTCGTAAAGGACGAAATGAACAGTCGCCTTGCCGAAAGCGTGGAAACCGCGCTTAAACTTGCCGACGGCTTGATGGTGGTTTCGACGGGCGACGAGGAAACAACCTTTTCCGACAAGTTTGCCTGCCCCGAGTGCGGATTTACCATCGAAGAAATGGAGCCGCGCAGTTTTTCGTTCAACAGTCCGTTCGGTGCCTGCCCCGAGTGCAGCGGCCTTGGCTTCAAACAGGAATTCGACGAACGCCTTATACTGCCCGACGACAGCAAAAGTCTGCACGGCAACGCAATAAGGCTGCTCGGGTTCAATCTGGGCGCGGCAAGTTGGATGCGTATGCTGTTTGATGCACTTGCCGACAAGTACGGTTTCAGTTGCGACGTGCCCGTTAGGGAGCTGCCGAAGAGCGTGTACAACACTATTATGTACGGCAACGGCGGCGAAGCACTTACCTGCTACTTGGACGATGGACGTAGTTTCAACACCACATGGGAAGGCATAATCCCCATGATGACGCGTCGTCACGCCGAGTGCAAAAGCGACTGGACAAGACAGGAATACGAAAAGTTTATGGTGGACAAACCGTGCTCTAAGTGTCACGGTAAACGCCTTAAAGACGAGATACTGGCAGTTAAGGTGGGCGGACTTAACATCTGGGAAGTCGGCGAACTGTCGGTTGTCAAGGCGCTGGACTTTTTTGAAACGCTTGCGCTTGACGAAACAAAGGCGAAGATTGCCTACCTTGTGCTTAAGGAGATCAAGGCGCGTCTGCGCTTTTTGGTGGACGTGGGACTTGGTTACCTTACGCTCAACCGTTCCGCCGGTACGCTGTCGGGCGGCGAAGCGCAACGCATAAGACTTGCCACGCAGATAGGCAGCGGACTGACAGGCGTGCTGTACATTCTTGACGAACCGAGTATCGGGCTGCACCAACGGGACAACGCCAAACTGATTGCAACGCTTACCAAACTGCGCGACGTTGGCAACACGCTGATTGTGGTCGAACACGACGAAGACACGATACGCGCGGCGGACTTCGTGGTGGACGTGGGACCGGGCGCAGGCGTGCACGGCGGCGAAATAGTGTGCGCAGGCACAGTGCAAGACGTCATGAACTGCCCCGAAAGCATTACCGGCAAGTACCTGTCGGGCGAGTTGTCCATACCCGTGCCGACGGAACGCCGAAAGGGCAACGGACACAGCATTGTGGTACACGGCGCACGCAAAAATAACCTTAAAAACATCGACGTAACAATACCGCTGGGGTGCATGACGTTGATTACGGGCGTTTCGGGCAGTGGCAAAAGCAGCCTTGTAAACGAAGTTTTGCTGCCGTACCTGTCGGAAAAACTGAACCGCGCCAAACCGACGGCGGTTGAGTGCGACGGCATTGACGGCATAGAGTACCTTGACAAGGTAATTGCCATCGATCAGAGCGCAATCGGGCGCACGCCGAGAAGCAACCCTGCAACTTACACGGGTGTGTTCGGGCTTATCAGAGATTTGTTTGCAAGTACATTGGACGCCAAGGAACGCGGTTACACAAGCGGACGATTCAGTTTCAACGTCAAGGGCGGCAGGTGCGAACACTGCGACGGAGACGGCATACTGAAAATCGCCATGAACTTTTTGCCCGACGTGTACGTGCCTTGCGAAGTTTGCCACGGCGCACGGTACAACCGCGAAACGTTGGCTGTCAAATACAAGGGCAAGTCCATCGCCGACGTACTGGACATGACGGTGGAAGAAGCCGTCGGATTTTTCCAAAATATAAGCAGTATCAAAAACAAGATGCAAACGCTGTACGACGTGGGGCTTGGGTACATCAAACTGGGTCAAAGCGCAACAACGCTGTCGGGCGGCGAGGCGCAACGGGTAAAACTGGCAACGGAACTCAGCAAGCGCAGCACGGGCAAAACGATGTACATTCTGGACGAACCTACGACGGGCTTGCACACGCACGACGTGGCGAAACTGATTATCATTTTGCAACGATTGGTCGCGGCAGGTAACACGGTTGTCGTAATCGAGCACAACCTTGACGTAATTAAGGTTGCCGACCACATCATCGATCTCGGACCGGAAGGCGGCGACGGCGGCGGCACGATTGTGGCAACGGGTACTCCCGAAGAAGTTGCCGGATGCGAACAAAGTTACACGGGGCAGTTTTTGAAAAAGATGCTGAAGTGACGAAGAGTTGCAAAGACAAAATATCTATCGTGAATTTTGATACGTATAATGAATTTCGATACAAAACAGATTAAAATAGAAGTAAAATAATGTAACTAAAAATCCCGTACCGGTACAATTGCGTACTCGTTGCGGGATTTTTTTTGTTGCGTTTTGAAAAATGTTTTATTGACCGCCTTGCACAAAAGTAAATTGTCGGACATATAATAATCGTGGCATTGCGGAGACAGGCGGTTGTTTGGCTACGACGATTTGATGAATGAAGTGCGTATGTTTAACGCCCATGGTGTGGAAACCGGCGTTGTCGGGCGGTCGGAACTTGGGCAGACAATACCATATGTTTTTGTCGGCGAGAAGAACGACCGCCGGATGATTGTGACCGGAGGCATACACGCACGCGAACACCTGACGTCGCTTGTCGTGGTGTGTCTTGCAAAGTATCTCGTCGCCCACCCCGAAAAAGTTATGCTCGGCGGAATTTACTTTGTCCCGACGGTAAACCCCGACGGAATGCGACTGTGTCAGGAAGGCGTTGGCTTTGTCGAGGACAAGGAACGTAAAAGTAATCTGCTGGCAATCAACGGCGGGAACACGGATTTTTCGCTGTGGAAGGCAAATGCCGACGGCGTTGACCTCAACGTCAATTTTGACGCGGAGTGGGGCACCGGCAAAAGCAATGTGTTTTGCAAATCTTCGGAAAATTACGTTGGCAAATCACCCTTTTCTGCAGCCGAAAGTCGCGCGCTTGCCGAGTTTACGCGGCTTGTAGATCCCATTGTTACGCTGTCCTACCACCTCAAGGGCGAGGAAATCTACTGGTACTTCGGACAAAGCGGCGACAATCTTGTGCGCGACGAAAAGTTGGCGCAAGCCGTCTCGCGGCACACGGGATACAGGCTTGTCGGCGACACACGCGGCAGTGCAGGCGGCTACAAGGACTGGTGCGTGCAATGCTTAGGTATACCGTCGTTTACAATCGAGGTCGGCAACGACAAGTTTCCGCATCCGTTCCCGTACGGCGAACTACGCAACATTCTTACGCAAAACGAAGATTTGCCGCGTCTGCTTCTCAACACAGTCGCACGCGGCGACAGCACTCGTCATTACGGCATTTCGGCAGAGTAAGAAAAACGCAATGTGTTAAATTTTTGCATACGTATGCAACTTTTGCTTACAAAATCTGCATTTTGCGCAAAAAAAGACTATCGCTCAGGGCGATAGTCTTTTACTTTTAATGTTGGTGGCGTATCCGACGTCGATAAATCGCATGTTTAACGATTGCCTGACCGTCGCCCACGTCGCAACTGAAATTACTTGTTTTCCGTAATTCGGGTAACCTTGATAAGGTTAGTGCCGACGTTCTTTCCAAGGGGTACGCCTGCGGTAATTACGATGTTGTCGCCGTCTGCGGCAAGCCCCATGTTTTTGACCGTTTCTTCGGCGTTGATAAACATCTCGTCGGTGTTGTCAAACACCTGTGTAATGACGGGTATCACGCCCCAACTGGTGGCAAGGCGGTGGTACACGCGGTCGTTGCTGGTCATTGCGACAATTGGTGCGTCGGGGCGGAAGCGGCTTATCATACGTGCGCTTATTCCGCTTGCCGTGTACACGACAATTGCTTTTGCGTCGATGTCGAATGCAGTGTTTACCGTTGCGTGGCTTATTGCGTCGGTGTTGTCCAGCAGTTGAACCTGCGCAACGTTGTAATTGTTTTTGTAGTCTACGTTGCGTTCCGCCTCTTCGGCAATACGCGCCATGGTAGCAATGGTGTTGGGGGGATTGATACCGACCGCGCTTTCCGCCGACAGCATTACGCAACTGCTTCCGTCGTAAACGGCGTTTGCCACGTCCACGATTTCCGCACGGGTCGGGCGCAGTTTTGTAACCATGCTTTCCAGCATTTCCGTTGCGGTAATTACAAATTTGCCTGCGCGGCGGCTGCGATTGATAAGCATTTTTTGTATCGCGGGCAACTTTTCGTAGGGCATTTCCACGCCGAGGTCGCCGCGGGCAACCATTATGCCGTCTGACTCGGCAATGATTTCGTCAATGTTGTCAACGCCGCTCTGGCTTTCGATTTTGCTTATTATGCAAGCGTCCTTTGCACCGTGAGTTGTGATGTATTCACGTATCTGGCGCACACTGTCGCCGTCCTGCACAAAACTTGCGGCGTACAATTCCGCACCGTTTTTAATGCCGAAGTCAAGGTCGCGTTTGTCCTGTTCCGACAAAAACGGCATGTTAAGTTTTACGTTGGGCACAAACAAACCTTTGCGGTCGCTCAGCGGTCCGCTGTTTTGCGCAACGGTGTGGATTACTCCTTCATCGATGCCCGTAACTTTGAACACAAGCAGCCCGTCGTTAAGCAACAAAGAGCACCCTTCGCTGATGTCCTTGTACAGTTCGCCGTAGGTGATTGATACGTGCGTTTCGTCGCCCGGCGCGGGGTCGTTTACAAAGTCGAACTTCATCCCTTCCGTCACGTCGATTTTGCCGTTGACAAAGGTGCCGATACGAATCTCGGGTCCCTTGGTGTCAATCATGATGGGCAACGCAACTCCCAGTGCGCGGCGCACCTTTTTGACGTTGTCGATTTTGCCCTGGTGTTCCTCGTAGCTGCCGTGGCTCATGTTGATACGCGCCACGTTCATTCCGGCAAGAGCCATTTTTTTGATCTGGTCGTAGTTGCAACTCGCAGGTCCCAACGTGCAGATAATTTTTGTCTTTCTCATAAATTCACCTCCGTGCGGACGGTATAAGTCGTACCGAAAGGCTCAAAACGGTTGTTTTCCTTTGCCAAACGGGTATTTTGGAAAAACTACCAATCTTCACCTCTTAATCAGTATACTCTTTTTGTCAACTTTTGTAAATCGATTGCAACGCAAAGAATACAAACTATTGTTGACATTTTGCCTTTTTTTGTGTACAATTGTTGCCGTCTATAGAAATAAATATCGGCTTTTTATGTTAGATAAATTCTGCATATGGTATAGGTAAAAATTATGGACCAAACTGAAGTCGCAACGTCTGCGCTCGCGGACGACAACAACGTACAAACGGTGGCAACGTCGCCCGAAAATAAAACCAAAAACGGCAACGGCGGTAGTACGCCGCGCTACAAAGTGCTGGACAGCAACGCAATCAAACTGATTGCAATAATAGCCATGACCATTGACCACATTGCCTGGGCGGTTGCTCCGGGTTACAGTACCGAGTGGTGGGCAATTGTCATGCACGTCATAGGCAGGCTTACCAAGCCCATTATGTGGTACTGCATTGCCGAAGGTTACCACTACACGCGCAATGTCAAAAAGTACACAACGCGGCTGTTTCTGTTTGCGCTTATCAGCCACGTGCCTTACATGATGCAGACAATACAGTTTAAGCAATACGGGTGGTTGTCGCTCGTGCCGTTTGCAACCGGCGAAGGCTTTATGGGACATGTGCTCAATCAGACAAGCGTAATGCTGTCGCTCGCCGTCGGGCTTGTTATGCTGCGTGTAAACGACAGCACCGGGTTGCCGCAGTGGGCGAAGGTGCTTATTGTGCTGGGACTGTGCGTGGTTGCATTCCCTGCGGACGGCAGTTGTATAGGTAGTTTGTGTGTGTGCAGTATCGGCAGCAACAGGGGCAAACCCGTAAAGCAATTTTTGTGGTGCCTGCTGTACGTTACGATGTACGCGGCGGTGTACTTCTTCTGTCTGGACAGGCTGTACGCCGTCATTCAGATGTGCGAAGTGCTGGCGGTGCCGGTGCTTATGATGTACAACGGCAAACGCGGCAGCAATCCCAAAGTAAACAAAGTGTTGAAGTGGAGCTTTTACGTTTACTATCCGCTTCATCTGTTTGTGATTTCCGTCGTGTTGCTGCTGTGCGGCGCGGTGGTTGTGTAAGCAGTGCAAAGTTAAAACGGCTATAAATATTTTCAAAGATTACGCTTGCTAAAAGCGAAAAATGTATAGTTTTGTAAAAAGTCGGGGAATTCTGCTAAGCAGTAAAGATTTTTTTAAGCGCGAAGGCGCAAAGGAGTGAAATATTATGAAATTACATATTCTTGGTTCGGGAGGCGGTGAGGGATATCCCGCATTGTTCTGTAACTGTGTGAGGTGTAACGCCGCAAGAAAAGTCGGGGGAAAGTCTATCCGTACGCTTTCGCAGTCTTTGATAGACGATCAATTGTTAATTGATTTTCCGGTTGACACTCCTGCACATTTCCGTAAAAACGGATTGAGCATGGGCAACATCGAAAACTTACTTATCACACACGTTCATGCAGATCACTACAGCCCTCAATTGTTTGAAATCAGAGGTAATTGCTTTGCGCACGATCTTAAGTACGAAAAACTCAACGTCTACGGTAATGCCGATGTAGAAAGGTTGTTTAACGGATTCTACAATCTTTTCCCGATTTGCGACGATGTACGTGAAAATATCGTGTTTCACACTGTTAATCCGCATGACCAAGTACAAATCGGCAAGTATACGGTTACCGTTCTTCAGGCGGTTCATGCTCCCGAACAGGTTGCGCTAAACTACATTATCGATGACGGTAAGTCCGCATTGCTATATCTTATCGATACGGGTTATCCGACAGATGAAACGATAGATTTTCTCGCAAAATATCCGCGCAAGTTTGGCGGTGTAATTATGGATGGCACGATGGGATCGGGCTACTATGTGCGCCATATGAATTTCGAGGAAAACATAAAACTTAAAAACAAGCTCCTGGATGTCGGCGCGGCAGACGGAAACACCAAGTTTGTCGTTGCGCACATCACACATAATTGTGCCGGCTTGCATGAAGAAATTGAAACAATTTTCAAAGAAAGCGGGATTATAGTTGCGTTTGATGACCTGACGTTGGAAATATAGTTCCAATGAAAGACATTCGTCAGACGAAGGCTAAGTATGTTATGAAAATTTGCAAAGATTTAATTACTAATGACGTTCCCGCTGTGGGGCAGCTGAAAGGGAGCGATTGCATTTCTTTTGAAACGACGGAAAATGCAGATATAAAGTTGTTGTTTCTCGGTAATTCTATTACTCGCCACGGGAAAGCCGAAAATCTCGGTTGGTGTGGCGATTGGGGAATGGCGGCATCTTCAAAAGAAAACGATTATGTTCATAAACTTATAAGTAAGTTTTGTCAAAAGGGCATAAAAGTTTCCGTTTGCATCGCAAACCTGAGCGACTGGGAACGCACTCGTAATATGGATTTGCTTTTCACAAAGTATTCGTCTGCGTTGCGATTTAATGCCGATTACGTCATAGTGAGGCTTGGCGAAAACGCTTGCACGGACAAGTATCTGAGTGAATTTGAATTGTGTTATGGCGAGTTGACCGATTTGTTTTCGAGAAACGGAGCAAAAATCGTCCTGACCGATTTGTTTTGGGAATACGAGCCGTTCGACAACTTCGTGGCGGAGTTGGCAAAAGCAAGAGGATATGCTTTTGCAGAAATTCACGACCTCGGAAATGACGATGAAATGAAAGCGATCGGTAAATTTTCGCATAACGGCGTCGCTGTGCATCCCGGGGATAAAGGCATGGCGGAAATTGCCGAACGTATTTTTCGTGTGCTAAGATAGTTATATTTTCCGATAACAGTAAGGAGTGGTATGACAGACGTATTTTCATTAAAAGATTTCTCTTTTCCCAAGGGTTTTTTGTGGGGGAGCGCAACCGCAGGACATCAGATAGAAGGAAACAACATTTATTCAAGCAGTTGGAATACAGAGCAGGAATGGTTGAAAAAAGATCCGAAATCGGAAGTTTCGGGCATGGCATGCAATCATTACAACATGGTTGAAGAGGATGTTGACTTGATCAAAAGTTTGGGGCATCAGGCGTTTCGTCTTAGTGTTGAGTGGTCGCGGATACAACCGGAAGAGGGGGTATTCGACAAGGAAGCGACCGAGCATTACGTCAGAGAACTTGCGCTTTTGAAAGAAAAGGGAATTAAAGTTTTTTTAACGCTTGTCCATTTTTCTGTCCCGCTTTGGTTTGAAAAAAAAGGCGATTGGCAAAAGCAGGACAATTATAAATATTTTGAAACGTATCTCGAATACATCGTTCCTCGGATTGCCCCGTACGTTGATTTTTGGAATGTTTTCAACGAAATAAATATCGGCATTAAAGAGTCCGATCTTATGCGAAAATTCAATTGTACGATTTTTCACGGCAGGGCGTATCATCTTATACGTAAATATTCGGGCGCGCCTATCGGAACGGCGCATGCTTTTGTGCAATACTTCGGCAGGCGACAGGGAGACAAATTCGATATGGCCGCGCAGGAATGGTATGACGTCATCAACCATGAGTTCTTTTTCCACGCAATGCGGACGGGCGAACTTGTCGTTCCCGGTATCGGCGGAATATTCGATAAAGAGATTAAGGATACCAGCGATTTCTGGTCGATCAATCTTTATACGCGCGATATGATTGATACGAGAGAAAAAGATCTGCACGGTAGGAGATTCCCGTTTAAGGAACTTCGTATGATACCGAAAGAATTTTATCTTGAAGAATTTTTCCCTGAAGCAATGTATCATTGCCTGAACCGATTAAAAGATAAACCTGTGTATATCACCGAAAACGGAGTTAGTGCCGATAATGATGATTTTCGCATAGTATGGATTTCGGAATATCTTTCTGCGCTGCATGAGGCAATTAACGCAGGGGTTGACGTGAGAGGATATCTTTATTGGTCGCTGATAGACAATTGGGAATGGTACTCATGGTTTCCTAAGTTTGGTCTTGTATCTGTTGATCGTGAACATAACTTTAAGCGAACTCCGAAACCGAGCGCATATTTTTATAAGGAGATTATCGAAAATAATGGTTTTAAGTCGGACGTTCTGAAAAAATATTTAAGGGAAATTCCGAGAGTACGAAATTAACCCACAACGCTCTTTGTATCAAACGAAAAACAAAGAGCGTTTTTTTTATTTTTACCCAATTGGGCTAAGTAATATGGTATAATGCTTTTGTTTGTTTGCCGGGCAAGGCTACGCCCGACAAAATTGTCGGGGTTCGCTTACAGCCGACAACCGACAAGCCGTTTGTTTTGCGTCGTTTTTGGCAATAAAAGCCGCTTTGAGCGAACAAAACGAACAAAAATATTTTTAGGGTTAATTTTGCCATCACTAACAACCTTGGGGATGTCCTTTTCCGTTCTTTCGTGTGGACGTTCGCTCAGTGTACATCCAGTACACTTTCGCTCGCTATCACCCGAAATAATCGAAAAAATCCAATCCCCAAGGCGCGAAGCGTTTTTGCGTGCGTGACGGCGAGATAATTACAGGCAAACGACCGAAACTGTACTGGACGTACAGTGAGCGTCGTTTAACGCATAATTAGCCGCCGTCACACTCGCAAAAATTATTAGTGATGGCTAAATTAACCCTATTAAAATTTGTTGTCACAAAAACGCCTTTGGAAAGTGTCTATTAAGTAGGAACAGCAGAAAGGGAAAAATTTTTTCTGTGCAAATCTACCGTGTTTAACGTTTTGCCGTCGTTTGCGCAAACGTGAATAAGGGCAACTTTACGGAGGACAAGGCTATGACAGGATAACAAAAGAAAGAACTAACGTAACTAAAAAACAGAAACAAGGAGATGCCATAAATGGTTAATTCAAAGCAAAGAAAGATTGTAACAATTGTTTGCATAGTGCTCGGTGTGTTGTTGATTGCAGGCGGAATTATCGGCACACTGTTGTACTTAAACGGCAACGAGTACAGGTTTCGTATGAACGTATTTATCGGTAAATATTACAGTTACAATTTGGTAATGAGCGACCGGAATACGCAGTACATTAAGATTTATGATAGTGACAACGGTAACAACAAGTATAATGTCGCTTGCGTAAGTCTGAAGGACGGAAATGTTGTTGTGGAATTTAAGGACAATGAAAACAAAGCCGTTTCTCAGGATCAAATAGATAAAAATGTATTGCAACAAGTACAATATCTTGCAAATTTGTTCAGCGGGAGTTGTTATGTCGAAAAAGATAAAATTATTTTTGACAAAACGGAACTTGCAATAGTCAAAAACGAATTTGTGACGGAAAATCCCGAGTATAGCTTTTGCCCGACAAGAGATGTATGCGTAAAAGACGAAAAGACAAATGAGGAATTTGAATTTTCATTCTTTACCGCATATGTAAAAAAAGGTGAGCCGAAATTTGTATATCATCCCGATTATACTGATTTTTGCATTGAAATCAACAGAAAAAACATCGTCGGCGAAGACGGCAAAACTTACAGATTGACAATGCAGGACTTTTACTATACGGAAGAATCACGTGAGATTATGAAAAAGGAGGGTGTTAGCAAATGAAAAACAAAGAGCGATTTTTTTATTTTTACCCAATTGGGCTAAGTAATATGGTATAATGCTTTTGTTTGT
>OLXC01000014.1_pt1 | contig 61423 bp, 44 predicted proteins | sample 1673851 | NCBI WGS metagenome assembly OLXC01 (sample SAMEA103958130, study PRJEB25191) | human gut metagenome | biome: human-associated habitat [ENVO:00009003]; feature: intestine environment [ENVO:2100002]; material: feces | place: Germany | collected 2013/2015
GACAAAACTTTTTGACCGACGAAAATTTACTTAACGACATCTGCGCGGACGCAGGCATTGACGGCGGCACGGTGGTGGAAGTCGGCGCAGGCGCAGGCACTCTTACCCGCGCGTTGAGCCGTCATGCAGGCAAGGTGATTGCCTTCGAAATCGACCGCAACCTTGAACCTGTACTTGCCGTAACGCTTGCCGACTGCCCCAATGTAAGGGTGGAAATCGGTGACATCATGCGTTACAAAATGTCCGACGTCGAGGCTTTGTGCGACAACAAGCCGTTCCGCGTGGTGGCAAATATTCCGTATTATATTACCACGCCGCTGCTGATGGAGTTTGTCGAGTACAGCAGCCTTGTGACGTCGCTGACGCTGACTATCCAGAAGGAAGTTGCCGATCGCCTGTCCGCGCGCCCATGCACCAAGGATTACGGCGCGATTACCGTTGCCGTGGACGCCGTTGCAAACGTCACAACAACGAGAGTGTTGCCGCGCACGCTGTTTTACCCTGCGCCCAACGTTGACAGCGCGGTGGTGCGTATCGACATCGACCGAACCAAGTACGACATTGCCGACCATGCGCTGTTTCGCCGCACCGTCAAGGCAGCGTTTGCCATGCGTCGCAAAACGCTTGTCAACAATCTTATGGTTGGTTTTTCGCTGTCGCGCGCCGACGCCGAAAATGTACTTGCCCAAGCCGACCTTGCCGTAGGTTGCCGCGGTGAGGAACTTTCGACCGAACAGTTTGTCGCGCTGTACAAGGTACTTGCCGAGGTTACGCAAAAGTAACGATGTAACGGTTAATTAGTCTGACAGCCTTATTTGGTTGAAAAGGCTTGCATTGTGTGATATAATTACTGAACTGATTTCACATCGATTTTGCAGGTTGACAAAAATGACATTCAAACCCGATTATACAAAAAAATACGCGCTGGCGGTTTCCGGCGGAGTGGACAGCATGTGTATGTTGCACATGTTCGCTTCGCTTGCGCCGCGTCCCGATTTTTTTGTAGTGACGGTCAACCACGGTATCAGGGCAGAAGCCGCAAACGATTGCGAGTTTGTTGCGGGATACTGCGCAAAACTCGGCGTGCCGTGCAAGGTTGAGATGGTTGACGTACCGACCTATGCCGGGCAAAACAAACTGTCTGAAGAAACCGCCGCGCGCATTTTGCGTTACAAGGTGCTTGATGACGCCGATGCGGATTTTGTGTGCCTCGCCCATCAGATGACCGACCAGGCCGAAACGGTGCTTATGCATATTTTCCGCGGAAGCGGTGCGGCAGGCGCGGAAGGTATGCGCAGTGTAAACGGACGTTACGTGCGACCATTGCTTGACATGACGAGAAGCGACATCGAGCATTACGCGTTTGTTCACGATGTGCCTTTTGTAAACGACTGTACCAATCAGAACACCGATTACACACGCAATTATGTGCGGCGCATTGTTATGCCAAGCATTGAAGCGGTGTTTCCTCGGGTGGAACGAAGTATAGCGCGCTTTGCCGAAAATATTGCAGCTGATAACGATTTTTTGAATGATCTTGCCGATATTTCCGACGTTGAGTTTGTCGACGGGGGCGCAAAAATACCGATCACGTTGCTACAGCAGCCACAGCCGATTGCAACGCGCGTACTGCGCAAGACGTTTGCACGACTGGGCATATTTGCAGATGTGGAATACGTGCACGTCAAGGCATTGCTTGCGCTCAGCAAAAACAACGGCGGAAAGAAGCGTGACCTCAGCAACGGTTTCGTTGCCTACAACGATTACACATACATTACGTTCGAACGTACCAACAACAGCAATTTAGCAACCGGAAGTGGTACGTTTAACGACATTAAGCGTGACGAAAACGATACCGAAAGCGAGTTTTGCGTACCGTTTGTTCCGGGAAAAATACAAACGCCGTATGGCTGCATTGTCGTAAGTGAAACCCCGATTGACGGCGCGCTTACAGTGGACAAAAACAAAATTCCGTCGCAGGCAGTAGTGCGTTTTGCCAAAAGCGGCGACATGTTTACAAAATTCGGTGGCGGTACAAAGCTGCTGAGAAAATATCTTATTGACAAAAAAATTCCGCAACGGAAACGTGCGCGATTGCCCCTTGTGGTGATAGGCAGTGACGTTCTCGCCGTGTGCGGTGTGGAAATTTCCGACAAAGTTCGGGTGTGCGACAATTCGCAAAAAATGTACATTAAGTTTTGGGAGGACTAAAAATGCGGCACGACAACATGATTAAGGAAGTACTGTTTGACAAACAGCAGATCGCCGACAGAGTTGCGGCGGTTGGCAGACAAATCAGCAAGGATTACGCAGGCAAGGATTTGCTTGTCATAGGTGTGCTTAAGGGCGCGTGGGTGTATCTTGCCGACCTTGTGCGTCACATCGACAACAATGTAGAAGTGGATTTTATGTCGGTAAGCAGTTACAACGGCGGCACGGTAAGTAGCGGCAGTCTGACGGTGGTAAAGGATCTCAGCGTGGATTGCAAAGGGCGTCACGTGCTGATTGTTGAGGACATTGTGGACACTGGCATTACGCTGTCACGTCTTAAGGATATGCTGCTGTCGCGCGGTGCGGCAAGCGTGGAGATTTCTACGTTGCTCAGTAAGCCTGCACGCCGCAAAATCGACGTAGACGTGAAGTATATTGGTTTCGAAATTCCCGACAAGTTTGTAGTCGGCTATGGTCTGGACTTCGACGAACGTTACCGCGGTCTTGACGACGTGTGCGTACTTGACGAAAAAGCATATATGTGATTTTTTGTCGGCGTTTTAAGCGACGCGGCGGAAAGGCTGTTTCCGACTTGCGCGAAATTTATGTGTGAAACGGTGACTTGAAAAATAAAATAAAAGGGACTGCCGTAGGCGAAGTGTTCTGAAACGTTTTGCGTTTCGATTACACGGCACTGCGACGGTCCTTTGCTTTTAATAAATTGTTTGCAAAAGTTGATACGTATAGGGTTAATTTCGCCATCTCCAAGGTGGTTAGTGATGGCGAATGGAAACCCTACGCTTGGCAAACGTTCACAAGAAAAAATTAAAAAGGATATCCCATTGATTGTTTGCGATGCCGGACGGAAAAGTGGCGTAATTACTTGTCAAAAGGCTTTTTCGGCATATGAAGTTCGTCGATGTTTACGCCTTCCAGTTTAAGCAGTGCTATTTTTAGTTCCAATCCGCCGCCTGCGTAACCCGTAAGATTGCCGTTTGCGCCCATTACCCTGTGGCAAGGGACTATTACGGAAATCGGGTTGTGACCGACCGCACCGCCGACCGCCTGCGCCGATACGCGTTTGCCTGTCTGCAGCTGCAACTTTTTTGCAATATCCCCGTAAGTTATTGTCTGACCGTAGGGAATTTGTTGCAAAATTTGCCATACGTATGTGCGAAACGGTGAACTTCCGACCGGATTAAGCGGCAAGGAAAAGTCGGGACAATCTCCGCCGAAGTAGACGTCCAGCCAGTGCTTTGCCTGACGGAATACAAACAAATCGTCGGTAAAAGCGGTGTGCCGCGGCATGTGCGCTTCGTAGTGTTTCTGCGCCTCGAACCACGCGCCGACAAGGTTTGTGCCGTCGCTTGCGAGGGTCATTCGTCCGAGCGGAGAAGAGTAAAAAGTGGTGTAAAACATAGTGGGTTCCTTTTATTTCGATATACTTGATTATAATGGTGTTTACGTCAAAAATCAAGTTTTATGGTTAATTTGGATGCCAGTGATATTTTTTGCAGTCAATGCTTCGGCTAATCATTTGTTGAACGGCACTTGCCGTACTTACTTAAAATTTGTTTGACACCGCCTGTAAAACTTGCTATAATAAATTCAATCGGTGGCACTTTACCGCTGCAGAAGTCGTGCGCGCGGCAAACGCAGAAAAAATACCCACAAAATTTAATACGGAAGTGTATCGAAGCGGTCACAACGAGGCGGTCTTGAAAACCGTTTGGGTGCAAGCCCACGGGGGTTCGAATCCCTCCACTTCCGCCAAAGACGGCTAGGCATGGGGTCGCACAAGAAAAGGTTTGACAAAGGCAGTCAAGCCTTTTTTATGTTGGTTGCTTTACCCGACGGGATACGCTGCACGTCTACAGTTTCGGGAAGACGAAATGACGTAGCGTTCCGTTTCACTACACTTACCGCCGAAAGGCTCGTCGGACGAATCCCTCCACTTCCGCCATTAGTGAATAATACGAACCCTGAAACAAAAACAGAGTTCGTATTATTCTTTTCTAACGAATATTTCGGCATAAAGGTCGATTTGGACAGCAAAAGAAGAATCAGCCGGGCGTTTAATCGCTCGGCTTTGAGTTGACCTTTTTATCCGAGTTCAGTGAGTTTGTTTGGCGGGTGCTTGACCGCGACGCGAAGCGTCGCGCTTGTATAGTCAAGCACCCGCCAAAGTGCCATTAGAAGTTTACAATGGCTTTTTACTTGAATTTAATAGCAAAATCGTGTATAATAGAAAAACAATATAGCCGTTATTGTGAGGGCGTTTTATGAGAAAAAGGCTTATTTTGATTATATGTTTATCTCTTTTATCTTGCTTGATAGTTTTTTCGGCGTGTAACAAAGACAAAAATTATCAAACAAAAGTATATGAGTATATTCCCTATTATAAAAGCACCACTTGCAATATATTAAAAGATAAAAACATAGAATTGCACGTTGAAAACAGTGTAAGCAATTCAAAAGACGAAATCAGCGATTTGATAAATTTAATGCAAGACGATTATTCTACACTTACAAGTGTATTCAATTTGGACACGCAAATTAAGTGCTATATTATTGCCGATGAATATATTTTAGGAAACGATAAAGCAGTATATCAAAACGAAGTTTTAATTTGCAATGAAAGTGCTGTAAAAAGTGGCGGTTACAGAAAGGCTTTTGCAGGGGCTTATATTCAGTCAACCGAGTATTGGAAACAATACGGAGCATATGCCCACGCCTTTAATTGTGAATACAGCAATGAAGGAATTAAAGAACATTACGCAAACGATAAAGATTTAGAATTAACACTATTTTCGGCTTACTTTATCGACGATTTTAATGATAATACGGATAATGCAATAAAAACGGCGTATTCTTTCAGCGATTTCGTTATAAACACATACGGATACAAAAACTTTATAAATGCAAACTTAACGAATTACAGAACCGAATACCTTTCATTTTTAGGTATAAACCGCAAGTTTAATATACCTTTTGATTTGTCGTGGCTTGATGAAGCGACATACAGTCAGAAATTTTTGTCATATCCGCTTGTAATCGACACGGCAAATCGGATTTACAATCTCGATGCGTTTTCTTCCAAACGCGAAACCGCAAGTTTTGATACACCAGAAAGAGTTTTATATCATTTGTCGGCAGGCAATGCAGAATGTAGTAAAATCTTGAATTATATAAAAATGAACGCCACAGACAGTTATAATTTTGTAAATCAAAGGTATTCCGATAGTCTCGAATATTTTATCTCCGACAGTGAAATTAAAACGTGCTGTGATGTCAATAATCGAAAAATATATTTACTCGACCCAAGCGAATATGTACACGAAACAATTCACGCCGTTACATTAAAAAGCAATCCCACCGACGAAGCATGGATAGGCGAAGGCGTAGCGGAGTATTTATCTCGGTACGTTTCTAAACATATTTCGGATATAAATAATCGGTTTTATCTATCCTTTACGGATAAAACATTAACAGGCGATATTGCCGAGTTTGTAAACACAGTCAATACACGTTATCAGGAGAACGGCGGTCAATTCGATACTTTGTCCGAGTTTGATTTCGCACTCATCGAAAAATGTATCGGAGAAACCACCTTAAAAGACAGCAGTTATAAATCGCGAATTACATTTCCGTATGCAACGAATGCGATATGTGAAATATATTCTTGTACAAGTAAAGGCGGAAACGTTTTAACATATCCCGAGGCTTATGCCTTTACCTATTATTTGATAGAAAAATATGGTTTTAATAACGTCCTAAACTATTGCATCAACTATAATTTTGACGGCGTTTTCGGCTCAAATTACAATATTGTAATGGACGAGTTTGTGAAAAGTATCGCATAATCGAGGTTATAAGGCAGAAAATTCGATTTTCGTTACTACTGCTCCGCCAAGAAAGAGAAATACGAACACCGTTTTTCAATGGTGTTCGTATTTTTTATACAATGTTTAAGTCCCCGCCAAAGTGCTATTCCTATGATTTGTCTATGATTTGGTTCAAATTCGCTGTTTATGGGTAATACTTATACGCTTATTTATGCTATAATAACATCATCAAAAAAAGGAGTATTTTTATGGATGTGAAGAAAATCGGTGTGTTTTTAGCCGAATTACGAAAAGACAGAAATTTAACTCAGGACGAATTGGGTGAAAAAATCGGCGTAACAAACAAAACCGTATCGCGTTGGGAAAACGGCAATTATTTGCCGCCTGTTGAAATACTGCAAATTCTAAGCAAATTATATAATGTGAGTATAAACGAAATACTCTCGGGTGAGCGTTTGAATGAAAAGCGATATAAAGAAAATGCCGAAGAATATATAGTTGCGGATTTGAAGAAAAAACGAAAAGAGGCAAAAAAAAGAATTACGGTTTCCTTTGTTGTAGCCGTTATTACAATGCTTGCAGGTGTTTCGATCCTTCTTTTAAGTGCTTTGCTTTCCGCGCCTGTTTGGTTAAGAATTATTTGCATTGTTGTGTCGGCTATAGTTATAATTCTCGGCATAGGTGTTTGTTGCGTTTTGACTGTTGATGCGGGTGTTTACGAATGTCCGAATTGCGGAGAAAAGTTCGTTCCGTCTATGAAAGATTTTATTTTTGGAACACACACTTTTACAAAAAGAAAATTGAGGTGTCCCAAATGCGGGAAAAAAAGTTTTTGCAGAAAGAGGTTGAGTTGAATTTCTTTTAAACCGCCGAAAGGCTCGTCGGACGAATCCCCTCGCTTCCGCCACAAGCGAGCTGTACGCACCCTAATGAAAAGTCAGAGTGCGTGTTTTTCTTTTCAGTCGAATACTTCGGCATAAAAGTCGATTTAGACGGCAAAAAGAAGAAACAGCCGGGCGTTCAAGCGAAAGTGTACTCCAAAAGTTATTAGTTTCTGTAAGACTTTTGTGGCGCGTTTCAATCGCTCGGTTTTTCCTGTGCTCAAAACCAGGTGATTATTATGAAAAATCGTATAACGGGCTTTTTTAGTAGACATTGAAATAAATGAAAATAGGCTGAATTAAGTCACGCGTAAATTTGTGCTTGTTTGAATTGAACTCGGGTCTATTTTGTGATATAATGAAAACGAGTTTAGAAAATACAACTACACTGCAAAATCCTTTTATGGACAGTCGGGTATTTTGCAGCAAGGAGAATCGATGACTGAATGGCTCAAATACTTTTTCGGCAATTTCTTCAACAAAAAGTACGCCGACCAAAGCGCAAACCGAAGTTACGGAAACTGTCTGCTGGCGTTTTTGTTGGCAATGTTGTTGCTTCTGGTAACATTTTCGTCGGCAACTACGATTGCGTTCCCGTCGCATTACAACAAGTCGGGCGAGTTTCACGCCTATTACCACGGATTATTTGACGGCGACAATGCGCTGTCGCTAAGTCTGAACGGCGGTGTGATGTCGGCAAGCATCGGCGACAAAGCAGCCGACACTGTGCAGATCAATACGTACACGTCGGACGTTGACAGGAGAATGTATTCCGACGGCAAGTACAACCTTATTGTCGACACTCGCGACATCACAAATTTGTACAACGATTGCACGGTTGAGTTTACAAATACCAAAAATGCCGACGACGTGTTGACCTACGAAGAGTACAAGGCGTTGTCGTCCACCGACGCAGGCAACTACAGCGCAACGCTTAAAATGAGCGAGAACGCCCTTGAATTTACCGCGGAAAAGATTGCGGATTACGCCGATTTCGTTGCGGCAAACGGCGACGAAAAGGCAAAAGCGAGTCTTGCCGAACTCAAACAGAACGACGTTGTGCCTGCGGAAAAATACGCCGACATGTACAAACTGTACTACTCTACAAAGTATGGCAGTTTCGGGACATCTTTCAGCAGGGCACCAACAATGCGCAATTACTACATTTCGACCTACCTTGCAAGCGACGGAAAAGGCGGCAGCCGCTACGAAAACTACGTGATTATTTTGCGCGACATTGCGTTCTTTGACTGGCGCACGAATGACGGACTGCTTGTGAGCGTGACGGGGTACTACAACGGCGACGGTATGCAGATTGACGGCAAAAACATCGAAAACGCCGACAAACTGGTGACGAGCCTGTACAAAGCCAACACGAATGCGGTGTGGATAAACTATTTCCTTAACATCGGGCGCACGGCGTTGCTGCTTGCAATATGCTGGGTTGTAATTGCAATAGTCGTGACCGTTGTCGGTTTTGTGGCAAAAAGCGACGTTCTCGGCGGTTTCGGAAGACAGTTTAAGACGATTGGCGGCTTTTGGCTTGGCGCGTTGATTCCGTCGGTTGTGTTTATTGTAGTCGCGGCGTTTTTTATGTCGCAAACAAGCACCTTCTACATCGGTATGGGGCTTATGCTTGCAACAGTGGCGGTGCGCAGTATAGTGCATTACGCCGCAGTCCTGATTGAGGAACATAAACAAAAACTTGCAGGCGAGAGCGACGAACAGAGCAGCGACGGCGCGGAAGAATAATAAATAGATTAAAATCAGGCAGGTGAAATTATGGTAAAACATATCATTTTGTGGAAACTCAAGGATGAGTACACGGCAGAACAAAAAGAAAGCATCAAGAACGACATCAAAAAAGGTCTTGAAGGGCTTGCCGGACAAATCGACGGACTTGTCGACATCAGGGTTGACGTTTGCGGACTCGGTTCGTCGACGGTTGACCTTATGCTGGACAGTACGTTTGCAGACGAAAACGCACTTAAATGCTACTCGGTGCATCCGAAGCACGTTGCCGTTGCCGATACGTACGTTCGCCCTTTTGCGGCGGTGCGCAGTTGCTTCGATTACGAAATTTAACTAATTTTGTCAAAGAAAAACGATTAGTATTTTGTCTGCAAAGATGTCTTTTAATGCGGCTTTTATATGCGTATTGAGTTTTCTCGTTGGTAACGATTGAAGATTTTCTGCATTTAGCATATTTTTGCATGCGTAAAAAGCGGTCGGGTATTATGTCCGACCGCTTTTACTTTGTCTTTGCTTATTACTTTTACTTGTTATTTTACGCTTACTTGCCGCTTGGCTTTTGTTTGGCTTTTACAGCAATTCTGCGATTTTTGCCGTCATTTGTTCGTTTGTTATGCCCAGCGACTTCAACAGTTCGTTGGGATCGTAACGGTCATAAAATACCTTATTAAGCCCGTAAGTGAGCACTTTAACATCGGTTGTTGCGTAGTGGGCAGCAATTTTCTGTCCCAGTCCGCCGTCAAGAATGCCGTCTTCCAGGGTAACTACTACTTTGCAATCTTTTGCTATCTCGTCAAGCGTTGCGGCGTCAATGGTGCTTGCGTTACGTGCGTCGGCAAGCGTAGGCGTAAAACCGAGCGACTTTTCGATGTATTCCGCAAGCGACTGTCCCTTTGCGTAAAAATCGCCGAGCGTAATTACGGCTACTTTTTTGCCGTGTTGCGTTACGTTGTATTTTGTAGGGTCGTAGGGCTGCTGTGTCGCACCGTCGGTTACCGCATTGCCCGGCATAAGTATGATTACGGGACGGTTCGCCTTGTCAAGCGACCAGTCCAGCATGGACACGAGTTCCGCGCGGTTGGAAGGTGCAAGCACGGTGAGATTTGGTATGTTGGAAAAAGCCGAAATGCCGAAAATCCCGAGGTGCGTAACGTCGGTCAGCCCGTCAAAGTTGGCGTAGTTAAGCAATATCGTCACCGCGTTGCCGTTTATGCACAAGTCCTGCGACAGTTGGTCGTAGGCGCGTTGCATAAAGGTGGTATTGGTAATAATCAGCGGGTTTGCCCCGCCCTTTGCCAGTCCGCTTGCCATGGCTACCGCTTGTTCCTCGGCAATGCCGACGTCGACAAACTTGCTGCCGAGTTTTGCACGCAGGTCGGGCGTAAAGCCGAAGCTGCCCGGCATATTGGGCGTTACAAGTACAAATTTGTCATCCGTTTCGGCGCGGCGCATTATGTACTCCCGTGCAACGGAAGTGTACGTGACAGGCGGCACAGACACTGTCGGCAGCCCCGTGTTGCGATTGAAAGGCACGGTCCAGTGCCATGCTTCTTTGTTTTGCTCGGCAAGTGCAAAGCCCTTGCCCTTGGTAGTGTTGATGTGTACGACAACGGGGTGTTTGATGTCCTTGACGGAACGGAAAACCTTAATGAGAGACGCAATGTCGTTGCCGTTGTCCTCGTAGACGTAGTCCAGCCCGAATGCCTTGAAAATGTTGTTTGCGCTTGCGCCATTGCTTGCGCGAAGGTCGGCAAGGCTTTTGTACAGTCCGCCGTGTGTTTCGGAAATGGACTGCTGGTTGTCGTTTACAACGATGATGAGGTTGCCGTTTATTTCCGAACCGGCAACGTTAAGCCCCTCCATGGCTTCGCCGCCGGACAGCGACCCGTCGCCGATTACGGCAATTACGTTTTCGCTGCGACCAAGCAAATCACGCGCCTTGGCAAGACCGGTTGCAAGTGAAACGGACGTGCTGGTGTGCCCGATGTTGAACAGGTCGTGCTCGCTTTCATGCGGATTGCTGTAACCGCTGTCCTCGGCAAAGCGGTCGTTGTCGATGTAGCCGAAGCGGCGTCCAGTCAGCATTTTGTGGGCGTAACTCTGGTGCGACACGTCAAACACGAATTTGTCGTGCGGCGAGTCGAACACGTAGTGCAGTGCGATTGTCGCTTCTACAAAGCCGAAGTTTGGTCCGCAGTGTCCGCCGACATGCGTAAGGCGGTTGAACAATCCTTCGCGGATTTCGCCTGCAAGTTGATTTAGTTCGGCAAGCGACAATTTTTTGATGTCGCTCGGCCCGTTGATATTTTTAAGAAGTTCGTACATATGCGCTCCTTGGCGTTTCGTCGTGTCGTTTTGCGGCAAGCGTTTGTTGCCGTGCAAGCGTGAGAAATGCGGTTTGTTTGTGTTATGTTGTAAGTTTAGCCCTTAAAGTTGACTTTAAGTCAAGTATTTGAGGTAAAGTTTGTCTTATTATAATTTTTGCAACAATCGTTTTACGGGTGCGTCGCCGATTATGCGTCTCCGATTAAATGAATGCCGAGCAACGCTTAGCGGATAGTTGAATTTAAGGTGTGGATTTTTTTACAACGGCATTACTTCAAGAGTGTTTTTTTATTATGTTGAGCGAAGCGAATACGATGTGACGAAATTTTACATACGTATGTAAAATTTTACGACAATTTGACAAAAAAATATGAAAAGACACGGACGTAATCCGTGCCTTTTTCGATAGAATGCGGCTCAGTATTTTGACGTGCGGCGTGCCGTAAAGCCCTTTGCCCATTGCTTGGTGTAGTCGTGCAGTTCGTCAAGCGTTGCCGTGGACGACCCGCGGCAGTAGCGGATGTATTCAAACGTCAATCCGGAAACGAATACGTTGATTTCGATTTCGAGATACTGCTTGTCAACGCATCTCGGGTTGTCGTTGCACAGTTCCAGCAGTTTTGCACAGGCAATGTTGCACAGTTTCTTTGCACTGAACAGCGACTCGTTGGAGCGGCAAAGAAGTTTGTAATTGTTGTCGTTTTCCCTGAGGTAGCGGAACAGCGTATCGATAAATTCGTCGACGTTACCGAGATTAAGCAGGGTGGCATTGTCGAAAAAACGTTCAAAGAGTTCGTTTTCGTAGTCTTCTGCCACGCTGAAAATGTCGTCGTAGTGGCTGTAAAATGCGCCGCGGCTCAGCCCTGCCCGTGTAACAAGTTCGGTTACGGTAATTTTGGAAAGTTCGCGTTTTTCCGCAAGTAACTCGGCAAACGTCTTTTTGATTGTCGCGCGCGTTCTGCGTGACGCATTGTTGAGGTTGCGTGCTTTCATTGGGATTTCTCCTTGTGTTGTTTGTGTACATTGTACGCTTCTTTCCTTAAAACAAACTGGTAAAACAACAGGTCTACAGTGTAATTGTGTGTACATTGTATAAATTTAGACATTGCGGCGAATATTGCACTTTTAATTTTCGACAAATTGATTTATAATATAGTGGTAAAAAATATCATAGGGTTTTCATTTGCCATCACTGACAACCTTGGCGACGCCATTTCCTGCGGCGAAGTCGTTGGTGAGGTAAGCGACGCTAACCGTTAACGCAAAATCGGCAATCGTCACGCTGGCAAAAATCATCAGTGACGGCAATGGAAAACCTGACGATGCCGAAAGCCTGTTTCGCGCTCGGCGCATTGCGGATTGGTGGGCTTTGCGACATCGAAAGAGGAGTGTAATATGTTGGAACTTAAAAAACTTTGCAAAGAATTTGAAAACCTGTCCACGGTAGAACGTACCGCATGTCTTGCCGATTGCTCGCTGCGGGTTCTCGGGAAACTTACGACGTTGGACATCCCCGGAGTTGACCCAGTAGGCAGTCTTGTCAGTTTCATTCTCGGCGCAACCGTTGCCGACGGCGAACTGGACGAAAAAGAATATCTGCTTATTTACCCCACGCTTGTGCACACGTTCGGCGCGGACTTCGACTTTGCCTCTGTCAAGGAATCTTTCAAAAAGGACAAGGACGGGCGCAAGATGGTCAAGCAATACACGCAAAACCTTGTCGAGGTGCTTTCGCTTGTGGATGAAAGCGTTGTGACAGACGTAATCATGTTGTGTCTGTGCGTGCTTAGCGTGGACGGCAAAGTGACGTTGAAAGAAAGAAACTATCTCAAAAAGTTGCTGAAGTAACCGGCGTTGTCGCGCTTCGATTGCGACTGTGTTGATTCTGTCGTGTTTTGGCAAGTGTAACGCTTCGGCAGCGCGCTTGCCCGGAAACTTCGGCGTTACAAAAATGTCGGCAGCGACAAAAAATAATGTATTAAAAGGAAGAGTATGGAAACGTTTGTAAGAATTGCGCTGATTTTTGTTATCGGCGGATCGCTCGGCTGGGTGATCGAACTGATTTATCGCAGGCTTGCGCACAAAAAATGGATTAACCCGGGGTTTTTGGTAGGTCCCTGTTTGCCCATGTATGGCACGGGTCTGGTTTGTCTGTACCTGTTGTGCCTGCCGGAATACTCATTCATTGCCTCGCCCGTGTGGAGGGCGGTGTTTGTAATCGCGCTTCTCGGCGTGCTGATGACACTTGTGGAGTACGTGACGGGGCTGGTGTTTATCGTCGGCATGAAGGTCAAACTGTGGGACTACTCCAAGTGTTGGGGCAACATTCAGGGCATCATTTGCCCGCTGTTCAGTTTTTTCTGGACGGTGATTGCCGCCGTATACTACCTGTTTGTGCACAAATGGATTGTAATCGCGGGTGAATGGATCGGCAGCAATCCGCTGTTTTCCTTTTTCGTCGGGATGTATCTCGGCGTAATGCTGGTGGACGTTTGCTACTCGTTCCACATCGTTACAAAACTGCGCAAGTGGGCAGCCGAGCACAAGTCTACGGTAACGCTTGAGGAACTGAAACTTTCAATGAAGGTGCGTGCCGACAAACTGAAACAAAAAATCGGCTTCCTGTTGCCTTTCCGCGGTAAAAACGACCTTACCGAGGACATCGAACATTACAAAAACAAAGGCAACAAAGCGGCATAAAGCAGCGGAGAAAAAAATACTTTTGCAATGCCGCGATTGGTTTCGTGTGGGCTGAAATTCCTGTCGACAACTTTTCCGCGAAGTTAGTTACACGAGAAAGTACGTAAAAGTGTAGCTATTTAATTGACACCCGACAATTGTCGGGTGTATTTTATTTATATCAATATGAAAGTTACTTCATGTTCGTATCGTTGATTATGCTGAGACAATAATGCGAAAATGCGTAAAGAGGTGAAATATTATGTACAAGACGATTGCGAAAGTTGACGGAATGAGATGCGGTATGTGCGAGTCGCACGTAAACGACGTTGTAAGGCGTAACTTTGACGTAAAGAAGGTAAATGCTTCGCACGCCAAGGGCGAAGTGGTGATTGTAAGCGAGCAACCTGTCGACGAGCAAAAGTTGCGTTTTGTCGTTGGCGAACAGGGTTATGCTGTCGGCACGGTAACAAGCGAAGAGTACAAGCAAAAAGGCTTGTTCGGTTGGCTGAAAAAGTGACCTTCGCTAACGTGTAGGTCGTAAATGTTTTTTGACATTTTGCGGACAATCGAGTATTGTCACAGGGTGTGTAAGAGTGCGTGCAGTTAAGCGTAATTCGCCGCCGAAAGTGCGCAACTCGCCGTCAATGCAAAAGTCGCGCGGCTTGTCAAGCGTAATCGTGGCGTTGTCAAACGGCAGCATAAACCAGCCTTTGCGCACTGTCGGTTGCCTGACGCCGCAAAAGAAAATACGAAAAAACGGGAAAAACATTTTTGCCCGATTAAAGAGATTATCGTTGCCGCAACTTTTTACCCCAAGTAGGTACGGTTGCGGCTTTTTGTCGTACATTTTGTTGAACGGAAAGCCGAAACAAGTGTTGTTTTTGATTGCCATAAGCAGCGTATATTCGCCGTCAAACGATTTGCCGTCAATGTTTATCTTTGCTTTAATCTTGTGACTTTTATACCACTTAAGTACTTGCAATATGTACGCAAAGTACTTTAAGCGGCGTTTAGAGGCACATTTAGTGCTGTAACCGATTTCGGTAAAACTTCCAGTGGCGCAAACGTAGCCGAAACTTTGTCCGTTGCAGTCACCGACAAAATTTATGCTGTCCCCGAGGTGTCGCGTTTCGTTGAACGTACCGCACGGTACAAAAAATATAGGCTTGTCGCGGTAATTGTCAAGGGCGTTTTTCAACGTTCCGTCGCCGCCGCAAACCACAACGGCGTCACAGTCACGGCAGGGTGCTTTGCCGTCGTCGGTGTAGTGCACCTCGGTGTCGTTGCCAAACATATCGGTGATTGCGGCAAGGTTCAGTTTGTTGCAGTTTCCGCTGTTGCGGTTTATTATTACGTTGTATTTCACCTGCCGCCTCCGCTTGTTATAGTATGATTTACAACTAAATTGTGTTTCGTTTGCGGCAAACTATGCGCTTGACAATGCGGTGTGGCGGGTGGTATTATTGAAAAAACGAATTTTGAATTTTCTGTCAGACAGAACGTTTGATAATGGCGATGGAAACAATGAGGTAAATTATGAATACAAGGAATTGTCACACGGAAATGTTGCTTGGCAACGACGCTTTGACAAAACTTAAAAATGCGCATGTGGCGGTGTTCGGACTGGGTGGCGTAGGCAGTTTCTGCGCGGAAGCGTTGGCTCGTGCAGGCGTGGGTGTGCTTACAATCGTTGACGACGACGTGATTGCCGAAAGTAACATCAACCGCCAACTTTACGCGTTGACAAGTACCGTCGGCAGACTGAAAACCGACGTCGCTGCCGAGCGTATTGCCGACATCAATCCCGACTGTATTGTCACGAAAAAAGCTATACGTTTCGACAAAACGACAACAGATTATTTCGATTTTGACAAATACGACTACGTTGTGGATGCCATTGACACAGTTACGAGTAAGTTGCTTCTTGCGGAAATTTGTGCGGCTCAGGGCGTGCAGGAAGTGGCTTCCATGGGTACGGGAAACAAACTGGACCCGACGGCGTTCCGTGTTGCCGATGTGTTTGAAACAAAGATTTGTCCCCTTGCCAAGGTCATGCGGCGCGAACTGAAAAAGCGCGGCATAACCGCGCTTAAAGTGGTGTACAGCGAGGAAGAACCTCTTGTTCCCGCGCAACTGGAAACTTCCGCCAGACGTCAGACTCCCGGCAGCGTATCTTTTGTTCCGCCCGTCGCCGGCATGATCCTCGCAAGCGTGGTAATCAAAGGCTTGATATAATCGATTGCCGCTTTGCGCGGAATTGAGTTGGTTGTGTTTTACATAAAATGGTAGAAGGTGGTTAATCGCATTGAAAGCCACCTTTTGTTATTCCTGTTATTTTTTTTTCGGTTTATTCACGCTTTTTGAAATGTTTTGTTGCTAAACTAACAAAAAGGACAAACCCGTTCGTGACGAGTTTGTCCTTTATATTATTTGGAAAAATTACTTACTTTTCTTTCTGTGGAAAGCGCGAAAGACAAGTTTCTGCAATTCCACAATCGGAATGATGCTGAACGCCAGTGCAAGTGCGATTACGTATTCCGTAAAGTTGATTATTGCGTTGCCGTTTGCGTCTGCAAAGTGGAAGAAGCTGTTGACTCCGGGTACAAAAATCACGGCGGTGGTCAGCACTAGCGAACTAATCATTGCAAGCCACAGCAACTTGTTGTGCGACTTCAGGCTGAACACGCTCTTGTGCATGCTGCGTGCGTTGTACGCATGGAACAATTCCGCCATGGAAAGCGCAAGAAATGCCATCGTCATGCCCTGGTTGCTTTGCAAGCCGCTGTGTTCTATTGTTTCGCCGATAAAGTACGCCGCAAGCGTAATGCCTGCAAGCACTATTCCGTGAAATACTACGTTTATGCCCAGTCCGCCCGCAAAAATGTTTTCGTCTTTTTTACGCGGCAGACGGCTCATCGTGTCTTTCTCGGCGGGTTCCATGCCAAGCGCGACGGCAGGCAGACAGTCGGTTACAAGGTTTATCCACAGCAAGTGGCTGGGCAGAAGCAGTGTAAAGCCGCAAATGCTTGCTATAAACACGGCAATTACTTCGGCGAGGTTGCTGCTGAGCAGAAACTGTATTGCCTTACGGATGTTGTCGTAGATACGGCGACCTTCGCCTACTGCGGTAACGATGGTGGCAAAGTTGTCGTCTGACAACACCATGTCGGCGGTTGCTTTGGTTACGTCGGTACCGGTAATGCCCATGCCTACGCCTATGTCGGCGGACTTGATACTGGGCGCGTCGTTTACGCCGTCACCGGTCATTGCGCACACTTTGCCGAGTTTCTTCCAGGTGTTGACGATACGCACCTTATGCTCCGGCTGCACGCGTGCGTATACGGAGTAGTTGCCGATTACCCGCTCGAATTCCTCGTCGCTCAGCGTGTCCAGTACACTGCCCAGAATTGCCTGCGACGGGTCGGTGATTATCCCCAGTTGCATTGCGATTGCCACGGCAGTGTCGATGTGGTCGCCGGTAATCATGATGGGACGGATACCTGCTTCACGGCACTGCTGTATTGCGCCGATTACTTCGGGACGTACCGGGTCAATCATTCCGCACAAGCCTACAAACACCATGTCGTGTTCGATTGCTTCGGGCGTTACGTCCTCGGGCAGAGAGTCGTGGTACACAAGCGCGGCGGCAAGAACTCGCAACGCCTTGTCTGCCATTGCTTTGTTGGCGGCAAGTATTTCTGCACGCATCTCGTCGGTTAAAGGTACCACTTTGTCATCTTTAACAGCCTTTGTGCAACGTTTCAGTATTTCGTCGGGCGCGCCCTTGGTGTACTGTACAACCTTGTTGCCGACTTTGTGCAATGTGCTCATCATCTTGCGCATGCTGTCAAACGGTGCTTCGGCAACGCGCGGCATAGAGGCTTCCAGTTTGTCCTTTGCCAGTCCTTCGGCGTTGGCGTAGTTGACAAGTGCGCACTCGGTGGGTTCGCCTACCGCCTGTCCGTCGTTAAGTTGGGCGTCGCTGCACAAAGCCATTGCGGTGGCAAGCAGTTTTTTGTCGTCGCCATAAGTGTCTACGACGGTCATTTTGTTTTGCGTAAGTGTGCCTGTCTTGTCCGAGCAGATAATTTCGGCGCAGCCCAGTGTTTCCACCGCTGTAAGTTTGCGGATGACGGCGTTTTTCTTGCTCATGTTTGTTACGCCGATACTCAGCACGATTGTGACAGTGGTGGCAAGTCCTTCGGGTATTGCCGCGACAGCCAGACCGACTGCAACCATAAACGAATTTATTATTACTTCCGCGCTGACGGTGTTGGTTACAAACGCCTTGACAAGGTTGAACGCAAACATCACAACGCAGATGATAAGAATACCGACGGTCAGCACTCTGGAAAGTTGACCCATCTTTATTTGCAACGGTGTTTCTTCTTCTTTTGCCTGCGCAAGCACGTTGGCGATTTTACCCATTTCGGTAGCCATGCCGGTTGCGACTACCACGGCTTTTGCACGTCCGTAAGCAATGGTGCTGCCCATGTACAGCATATTTTTGCGGTCGCCAAGCGCGACTTCGCCGTCGATTGCATGTTCGAATTTGTCCACGGGCACGCTTTCGCCTGTCAGCGCGGCTTCCTCTACCTTGCAACTGGCAACTTCCAGTATGCGGCAGTCTGCAGGTACGCTGTCGCCTGCTTCAAGCAGCACAATGTCGCCGACAACAATGTCGCAACTGTTTACAAATTGCATTTTGCCGTCGCGCAGCACCTTGCAGTGCGCTTCGGTCATGTTTTGCAGGGCTTCTATTGCCTGTTCGGCTTTGCTTTCCTGCACGACGCCGAGAATGGCATTCAGCAGTACAACCGCCGCAATGATGATGACGTCTGCAAAGTCCTGCACCGACGGGCTTGTTTCCTGCACGAGCGTCAGCACAAGGCTTACCACGGCGGCAATCATCAGTATGATTATCATCGGGTCGGACAGTTGCTTGAAAAACTTGACGATAATCGGCGTTTTTTTGCCTTCGGCAAGTTTGTTTTTGCCGTTTGCGGCAAGGCGGTGTTGTGCCTCTTCGGTGGACAAACCGCCTGACTGCGAGCCGACTTCGCCAAGTACCGCGTCGGATTCGTTTTGGTAGTAGTTCATTTTCTTCTCCTTGTAGTAGGTCGATGTAATTAAAAAAAACCCACGCAACCGAAAAATATTGTCAATCGGTCACGTGAGTCTCATTTTTTTACAACGTTGCCAGACGGCGTTTGCCGTCGTGAAGTTGTTGGCAATGTTTCGCAAAAATTGCGCAAATTACTCCCCCACATATTAAGTTGTGAGGCGGCGCAAAGCCAACCTTCTGCCATATTATATATTATGTCGTCGGCATTGTCAACTTACCTGAGAAAAAATATTTATAGCCGGGGTTAATTTTGTTACCGTCGATAATTTTCTCGCGTGTGTCAAAACGCGATTGCGCTTTGGACTGCGGGCGACTTTTGCGTGGCGCAGTTTGTCGGCACGGGGCATTTGGGTGCGTTGCGGGTATGGCGTGTAATTGCGGCAGCGTTAATACAGGCGGTTGTTGTGACACATCGGCGGCTGTCAATCAAACCGTTGACTTTACCGACGAAGTTTGGTAAAATCATATGTAATTAAACTGCCAAGAAAAGACATTCGGTTGCGGTGCGTGACCGAATCGGAGGTTACATGAGCAAGCCCCTTACGGAAATGGTGGAACTGATTTTCGAGTACTATCCGCGTGTGCGCAAATCGTTCCGCAATCTGGTGTCAATAAAAGACGTCCCCATATCCATGACGCAACTTACCTGCCTCAACATTCTGGACAAAAATGAGTACCTGTCCATGACGGAACTGGCAAACGACCTTAACATGAGCAATCAGCAACTTACCAAGGTTGTGGACGTGCTTGTCGGCTTTGACATGGCGGAGCGTTACGTAGACCCCAACAACCGTCGCAGAATCTGCGCAAAGGTTACGCCGCACGGACGTGAAACGCTTGCCGCGCTGAAAAGCGAAGTCAACCGCAAGCTGACCTTTGTTTTGCGCAAAGCCAGCGACGAGGACGTGGATAAACTGTACGAAAGCATAAACTGCATTGCCGGATTTTTCGGCTACGACAAGGACTGATATGTTACCGCAAAAGACCTTTTTGAAACGTCGCTACGAACTGTTTGAAAGCGACTTCGATGTAAACAACAACATCAGACTCAACCGCTTTATGCAACTGTTGCAGAATGCCGCAACCGAACACGCCGAAAAGTTGGGCTTCGGCTGGGACGCTCTCAATGCGTGCAACGTGCTGTGGGTGCTAAGCAAAGTAAAAATCGTATTTTGCGCTCCCATTGTAAAGGGCGCGACCTGTTTGGACATTGTTACCTGGCCCAAGGCACCTAACAAATTTTTTGCAGACAGACTGTTTGAAGTGTACGACGACAAAGGCGCGCACGTGGCAAGTGTGCTGTCGGTGTGGGTTGTCATTGACAAGACGGCTCGCAGAATGGTTTCCGCAGGCAGACTTGCCGATCTGTACAAAGCCGACTTCGACGAAGCGACGGTGGACGTTACGGCGGACTTCGTTCGCCTGAGAAACGGCGACGATTTTGCGCCTGCATATACGCTGCCCGTCATGCGCAGTCTGCTGGACGTAAACAAGCATGTAAACAATACAAACTATGTTACCTTGGCAAGCGACGCGACAAGCGGACAAATGCCCGGCGTATTGGAAATAGTGTACCACAAGGAAATAATCGGCGGCAACATCGAGGTTTCCGTGCGCCGCGGCGACAAATGCGAGGACGTTGTGGGCGTTGTGGACGGCGTGTTGTGTTTTACGGTTCATTTCGAATACAAATTTTAACTATTCGGTCGTTACCTTAGCGTAGCGACCGATTTTTTACGTCATCTTTCCGTATTGCCATATCGATAGTGATATAGCGGTATGCAAATAGAATAGTTGAGTTTTTTTTTGTTTAGTGTTATTATATAAGCAATCAAAATGGGGAACTTCGGGAGAAAATGTTCGAAGTTGACTTTTGATGTAACGTTGAGCGACCTTTTCAGGCAAAATCCGCAAGAAAATCGCATGCGGACGCCAACGAAAAACGGCAAAACTACCAACTACCAAGGAGGACTATTCGGTATGAACAAGGTAACTATCATCGGCTCCGGACGCGTGGGTTCGACAATCGCATATTCGCTTACGTGCCGCGGACTGGCTCAGGAAATCGTCATCATCGACATTGCCGCCGACCGTGCCATGGGCGAAGCGCAGGACATTCGTCAGGGTCTCAGCTACGACAGCAGTTGCATCGTGTATGCAGGCAACTACGAGGACGCAAAGGGTTCGGACATCGTCATCATTACGTCCGGTATCGCTCGTAAGCCCGGTCAATCTCGTCTGGAACTGATTCAGACAAACGTCGGCATTCAGAAGTCAATCATTCCTCAGATCACAAAGTACGCACCCGACGCGGTGTACATCATGGTAAGCAACCCGGTAGACATCCTGACCTACTCTTTCTGCCGTCTGTCCGGTGTGCCCGAAAACAGAGTAATCGGCAGTGGCGCAATCATCGACACGGCACGTCTTCGCAGCCGTATCGCAGATTACTGCGGATTGGAAGTAGGCAACGTACACGCTTACATGTTCGGCGAACACGGCGACAGCGGATTTACCCCGTGGAGTCTTGCACGTATCGCAGGTATGCACGTTGACGAGTATCAGGCGGCTGTCGAGTCGGAAGAAAACCAGATCTTCACAACCAAAATCGACATTCCCGAAATCGAAAAATACGTGCGCGAATCGGGCAGCAGAGTTATTTCACGCAAGGGCGCAACCTTCTACGCAATCGCAAGCACCGTTTGCTACATCGTCAAGGCAGTTCTGACGGGCAGCAACACGGCAATGACCGTTTCCGCAATGATGCACGGTGAATACGGCATCGACGACGTGTGCCTCAGCACCCTCAACATCGTGGGACGCAACGGTATCGTTGGCAAAATCAACAGCAAACTTACCGACGAAGAAGTTGCCAAGCTGCAACACAGCGCAGACGTACTTAAGGGCACAATCGCACAGGTTACGCTGTAATAGTTACCGATAAACGACTTTTAACGCCGCATGGAGGTACTTGTTTGCCGCCGTCGGTGCAAATAAATAAACGGAGAAACGTAATGGAATACCGTATCGAAAAAGACACAATGGGCGAAATGAAAGTGCCCGCCGACAAGTACTGGGGTGCACAGACCGAGCGCAGCCACGAAAACTTTCTTATCGGCACGGAAGTAATGCCTCGCGAAATTACCCATGCGTTCGGCATACTTAAAAAGGCAGCTGCCATCGCTAACTTCAACCTTGGTAAGTTGACCGAAGAAAAGAAAAATATTATTACCGCCGTTTGCGACGAAGTAATCAGCGGATCACTCAACGAACACTTCCCGCTTGTAGTGTGGCAGACGGGCAGCGGCACGCAATCCAACATGAACGCCAACGAAGTAATTGCCAACCGCGGCAACCTGATTGCCGGCAGCAAATTACTTCACCCCAACGACGACATCAACAAGTCGCAAAGCAGCAATGACACCTTCCCCACGGCAATGCACATCGCCGCGGTGATTGCAATAGAGGATCACCTGTTCCCTGCCATGGACAAACTTGCCGCAACGCTTAAACGCCTCGAGGCGGAAAACGAAGGCATCGTAAAGAGCGGTCGTACACACCTGCAGGACGCAGTGCCCATTGCATTTTCGCAGGAAATCAGCGGTTGGCGCGCAATGATCGAAAAGACCAGGGCGCAAATCGAACTGACATTACCCGGCCTTAAACAACTGGCACTCGGCGGCACGGCTGTCGGCACGGGACTTAACGCACCCAAGGGATTTGACGTGGAAGTTGCCAAACAAGTCAGCGAAATTACAGGCAAAAACTTCGAAACAAGCGACAACAAGTACCACGCGCTGACAAGCAAGGACGCAATGGTGTTTGCTCACGGCGCAATGAAGGCACTTGCGGCAAACCTTATGAAGATCGCAAACGACGTGCGCTGGCTGGCAAGCGGTCCGCGTGACGGTCTCGGCGAAATCTTTATCCCCGAAAACGAACCCGGAAGTTCCATCATGCCGGGCAAGGTTAACCCCACCCAGTGCGAAAGCATGACAATGGTGGCGGTGCAGGTAATGGCAAACGACGTTGCCGTAAGTTTCGGCGCAAGCCAGGGCAACTTCGAACTGAACGTGTTTATGCCGGTAATTGCCTACAACTTCCTGCAATCGGCACGTCTGCTCGCCGACGGAATTACTTCCTTTGAGAAGAACTGCGTAACGGGTATCCGCGCAAACAAGGAAAAGATGGCTCACAACCTGCACAACTCGCTTATGCTTGTTACGGCACTCAACCCCTACATCGGTTACGAAAACGCCGCAAAGACAGCCAAACTTGCTTACAAGGAAAACATTTCCCTCAAGGAAGCGTGCGTCAAACTCGGCTTCCTGACGGCAGAACGTTTCGACGAAGTTTTCCATCCCGAACAAATGGCATATCCCGACAAATAAGCGTGGCGCGACTTTGAAACGAGCGACCGATTGCGGCGCGTGCGGCGATTGTGCGTGTTGCCTGTAACGTCGCTCTTTGAGTGCAAGGCAGATTGTCTGTCGCGATCGGACGTTTGCCGACCAAAAATGTGCGCAAAAAACTAATACGTCTTGTAAATTTAATGACATTTTTGTTCAAAGCAGAAGGAATAACGGACAAAGGACGCAGACAAAAAGTCGTAAAAGGCAAATACTACTAAACAAAGAGAAAACTATGAAAATTCCTTACTATCCCGGTTGTACGCTCAAGACGCAGGGCAAGCAGTTGGACATTTACGCCCGACTGAGTGCCGAAGCGCTTGGCGTAACAATGGAAGAAATCGAAAACTGGCAGTGTTGCGGCGGCAGTTACGGCACAAGTCGTGACGAAATCGCAACCAAACTGTCGGCGGTGCGTGCGCTTGACTACGCAAAGCACAACGGAGGCAAGTTGCTTACGCTGTGCTCGGCATGTCACAACGTGATTAAGCGCGTCAACGACGACATGGCACACGACGACAACATAAGGACAAAAGTCAACAACTACATGCAACCGGACGAGCCTTACGGCGGCGAAACGCAGGTGATTCACTACATCGAAATGTTGCGCGACATTGTGGGCTTTGACCAAATCAAAAGCAAGGTGGTTAATCCCATCGGCAAAAAGGTGGGTGCGTACTACGGATGTCTGCTACTTCGCCCCGGTAAGGTTATGGCGTTTGACAATCCCGAAAACCCCACAATCATTGAAGACTTTCTGTCGGCAATAGGCGCGGACGTGGTGAAATACCCCATGCGCAACGAGTGCTGCGGAGCATACGTAGGGCTTAAGGACGAAACCACGCCGACAAAGCGCAGCCGCATGGTACTGGAAAGTGCAAAATCCGCCGGTGCGGAAATGATTGTCACCGCCTGCCCGCTGTGTCTGTACAACCTCAACAAGTACAATGACACCGACGTCAAAGTGGTGTACTTCACGGAATTGCTGGCGGAAGCCCTGGGGGTGAAGTAAAATGAACAATCAGGAAATGAAACAAACCCTCATTCAGCGCAGCGGCACAAACGTGGCAAAGTGCATGAAATGCGGCAAGTGCAGCGGACGTTGTCCCGCGTTCAGACAAATGGACATCAAACCGCACCAGTTTGTAAGTTATCTTGTGCAAGGCAAGGTGGACAAATTGCTTAAAAGCAAGGCAATCTGGCAGTGTCTGTCCTGCATGGAATGTGTCGAGCGTTGCCCGCGCGGCGTGGCACCTCAGGCGGTTGTGGAAGCAGTCCGCACGACGGTTACGCGTATGCAAAACAACAACGGCGTGATGGCGGAAGACATACCGCCGATTGTAACCGAGTTGGTGCCGCAGCAGTTACTCGTTACCGCCTACCGCAAATATAACAAATAAGCGACGGCGCAGACGGCACATATCGGCGCATATAGCCGCTACGTGCTCAATCGCGCTCAGTCACGTACGTTTTAGTACGCTCGTGTCGCGCTCAATCGCCTGTTGCGGCTCTCTGCACCAATCTGTGCCGTCTGAACAAGTGGCGCGACGAAAAAAACAGTATCCTTTTGGAAAAAACAATAGTATTGCTGCACTCAATCACCGGATGAGGCAATGTATGAAAGAGGATACGGAAAATTAACTTTTAATATCTAAGGCAAAAATAGATACTAACAACTACAACCCCACCCTATGCAAAGTTTTTGCAGAGGGGTTCGGGGAGTGAGCTTTTTGCAAAAAAGGCACTCCCCGAAAGAAAAAAACACATAAGAGAGAAAAACAAATGCAAAAAATCGGTGTATTTATTTGTTGGTGCGGCAGCAACATTGCCGCAACGGTAGACGTCGAGCGTTTGGCAAAGGAAATCAAGGCCGAACCCGGCGTGGTGTATTCCGCCGACTACCAGTACATGTGTTCCGAAAACGGACAACAACTAATCAAAAACGCAATCAAAGAGTACGGACTTACGGGTATCGTAATCGGCAGTTGCTCGCCGCGTATGCACGAAGCCACATTCCGCAAGACGGCGGAAAGTATGGGACTCAACCCCTACATGGTGGAAATTGCCAACCTGCGCGAACAATGCAGCTGGATTCATAAAGACCGCGAAGAGGCAACAGCCAAGGCTCTTATTCTGTTGCGCACGGCAATTGCCAAGGTACGTCTCGACGCTCCTCTGACGGCAGGCGAAAGCCCCGTTGTCAAGCGCGCGCTGGTAATAGGCGGCGGTATCGCGGGCATTCAGGCTGCGTTGGACATTGCCGAAGCAGGCTTCCCCGTGGACATCGTGGAAAAAAATCCCACAATCGGCGGTCGTATGGCGCAACTGGACAAGACATTCCCCACACTGGACTGCTCGGCTTGTATTCTGACGCCCAAAATGGTGGACTGCGCTCAAAGCGACAAAATCGACATCTTGTCTTACAGCGAAGTCGAGGACGTCAAGGGCTTTGTGGGCAACTTCAAGGTTACCATCCGCAAAAAGGCTCGTTACGTTGACGAAACCAAGTGCACGGGCTGCAAAGTGTGTATGGAAAAGTGCCCGTCCAAAAAAGGTCTTAACGAATTTAATATGGGGCTCAACAACCGCACTGCAATTTACATTCCGTTTGCGCAGGCTATTCCCAACGTTGCGGTAATCGATCCGCAGCAATGCCTGAAACTCAAGACGGGCAAGTGCGGTATCTGCAGCAAGTTCTGCGGTGCAGGCGCAATCAACTACGAAATGAAGGACGAACTCATCGAGCGCGAATACGGCGCAATCGTAGTTGCGACGGGTTTCCGTCCCATTGCCCTGGACAACTTCAACGAGTACGGCTATGCCGACAACAAGGACGTTGTTACTTCGCTTGAACTGGAACGTCTTATGAATGCGGCAGGTCCCACAAACGGTGTGCTGCTTCGTCCCTCCGATGGCACTCACCCCAAGGTAATTACCTTTATTCAGTGCGTAGGTTCGCGTGACGTAAGCGGTTGTGGCAAACCGTACTGCAGCAAGATCTGCTGTATGTACACGGCAAAGCACGCAATGCTTATCCGCGAAAAGTACCCCGACACGGAAGTGCACGTATTCTACATCGACGTGCGTTGCCCCGGCAAAAACTACGACGAATTTTACCGTCGCGCAGTCGAACAATACGGCGTTGACTACATCAAAGGTATGGTCGGCAAGGTGTACAATCAGGACGGCAAACTGATGGTGCAGGGCAGCAACCTTATCGACAACGAACAGGTTACAATCGCAAGCGACATGGTGGTGCTTGCCACTGCAATCGAACCGGAACCGTCCGTGCGCAAGATCGCAACGCTGCTTACCGCAAGTATCGACACCAACAACTTCCTCAACGAATCCCACCCGAAACTTCGCCCTGTGGAATCCCCCACGGCAGGCGTGTACCTTGCAGGCGTATGCCAGGGACCCAAGGATATTCCCGAGACGGTTTCGCAGGCTTCGGCATGTGCGGCTAAGGTAATCGGTTTGCTTGTAAAAGACCATCTCAAAACAAATCCCTGCGTTGCTCACAGCGACGAAAACATGTGCAACGGCTGCAGTCAGTGCGCAAACGTGTGTGCATACGGCGCAATCACCTATGTGGACAAAGAGTTCCGCATCGGCGGCGGCAAGACGGAAACAAGACGCGTGGCGTCTGTCAACCCGGCAGTGTGTCAGGGCTGCGGCGCATGCACGGTCGCTTGTCCGTCGGGCGCAATGGATCTCAGCGGATTCAGTACATCTCAAATCTTGTCGGAGGTTGAAGCGATATGCAAGAAGTAAACAACACGACAATTACTACCGAAAACAAACCTTTTGTGCCCAACATCGTGGCATTTTGCTGCAACTGGTGCAGTTACGCAGGCGCAGACCTTGCCGGATCCAGCCGCTTGAGTTACCCTGCAAATGTCAAGATCGTCCGCGTGCCTTGCTCCTGCCGCGTAAACCCGACATTCGTGCTGAAGGCATTCCAGCAGGGCGCCGACGGCGTGATTCTGTGCGGTTGCCACCCCGGTGACTGCCACTACGTAACGGGCAACTACTACACCCGTCGCCGCATGGCTTTGCTGTTCAGTTTCCTGGACTATCTCGGTATCGAAAAGGAACGTACCCGCGTGGAGTGGGTGTCCGCAGCCGAGGGCGCAAAGTTCTCACAGGTAATGAACGATTTCGTGGCGCAGGTAACGGCACTGGGCGAAAACAAACGCCTCAGCGACCTTCGCGTAAAAGGAGAGTAATATGAGCAAACTTCAACAAGCATTGGTGGCTCGTGCAACGCAACTCCTTGACGAAGGAACCGTTGCAAGAGTGGTCGGCTGGACCAAGGGCGAATTTGCCTACGACCCCAGCCCGGCAACATTTGAAACAAGCGCGGCACTTGCCGACTTCGTATATGACGAATTTTGCGGAGCAAACCTCAGCAAATACCTTGTAAACCTTGGCAAAAAGCCGGGCAAAACGGCAGTGTTTCTGAAACCCTGCGACACATACAGTCTCAACGAACTGATTAAGGAACATCGCGTAAACCGCGACAACGTGTACGTAATCGGCATCGAATGTCAGGGTAAGGCGGACAACTACAAGTTGGAAGCTCTCGGACTTACGTCGGTCAGCGGCGTTGAGTACAATGCGGATAAGGCCACTGTAAGTACCACAAACGGCACTTCAACGGTGGAAAAGGGCGCAATTCTGCTGGAAAAGTGCCTGTCATGCAAAGGCAAAAAGTTTGTGATTGCCGACGAAACAATTGTCATTGACGAAATGGCGGAAACGGCAAACGACCGCTTCAGCGAAGTTGCAAAGCTGGAAGCCATGACCGCTTCCGAGCGTTACGCCTTCTGGCAGGAACAACTCAGCAAGTGCATCCGCTGCAACGCATGCCGCAACGTGTGCCCTGCATGCACATGCACCAAGTGCGTATTCGACAACCCCAAGAGCGGTATCGCTGCCAAGGCAAACGACACCAGTTTCGAGGAACAGTTGTTCCATGTAATCCGCGCATTCCACGTGGCAGGTCGTTGCACCGACTGCGGCGAATGCTCACGCGTGTGTCCGCAACGAATTCCGCTGCAACTGCTCAACCGCAAGTTCATCAAGGACATTGACACGCTGTACGGCGATTTTCAGGCAGGCGAAGTTGCGGAAGGCAAAACGCCGCTTACAAGTTACACGACGCAGGACGTCGATCCTGTCGCGGTGTTCAACGCAAGGGAGGGCAAGTAAATGTTGAAAGTTTTACGTAGCAATCTGGACGCGTTTTACAAAACAATCGCCGACAACATGCCGTTGTATCTTCCTCTCGTAAAGGGCGGCGAAGTCAACTTCGGCTACTACACTGACGGCGCGACGGTGGACATAGACACCCTTAAGACAGTCAAGTCCCCCAAGGACGTATTTTTCCCGCAAAGCGAAACGATGATGAAGTTTAAGACCGAAGGTAAGAACATCACCATCGAGGACGTGCGCAAAAACCTGCAACCGTATGTTGTCTTCGGTGTGCGTGCGTGTGACTACAAGGCGTTTACGGTGCTGGACAACGTGTTCCTGCAAGACCCCGTTGATACATTTTACCAACTTCGTCGCGAGTCGGGCGTAATCTTTACGCTGGCATGCGGCAAACCTCAGGACAGTTGCTTCTGCAGTGTGTTCGGTATCGACGCAAGCGACCCAATGGGTGACGTAACCTGCTGGCTGGACGACAATGCGCTGTACCTTCGCGCAAATACCGAAAAGGGCGAAAACGTGCTTAAACTTGTCGAAGGTCTTACTGAAAAGAGCGACGACAAGGCTGTTAAGGCAATTAAGAAGCAAAGCAAGGCAATTACGAAAGATTTGCCCTTTGCAAACCTTGACCTCAGTCGTTTCAAACCGGAAAACCTCAACGAGTTGTTTAATCTGCCTGTGTGGGACGAACTCAGTCAGGCATGCCTGGGGTGCGGCGCGTGCACATTTGTGTGCCCGACATGCCAGTGCTTCGACATCCGCGACTTCAGGACGGACAAGGACATCATTCGCTTCCGTTGCTGGGACAGTTGCATGTACAGCGATTTCACTCAGATGGCTGCCGCAAACCCCCGCACGACGCAGATGCAACGTTACCGTCAACGCTTCATGCACAAACTGGTGTACTACCCCTCGCAGTACGGCATGTACAGTTGCGTAGGGTGCGGCCGTTGCGTAAAGAAATGTCCGCAACACCTCAACATCGTAAAAGTTATCAAAAAGATAGGGGGAGAAAGCAAAAATGACTAACGAAAACCTTATCCCCAAGATCGGCGTAGTTACCAACGTGCGTAAAGATACCGCCGATGTCAAGACGTTCCGCGTGGTAGGTCTTGACGGAAAGAAACTGTTTGAACATCAGCCTGGTCAATGCGCAATGGTGTCCATTCCCGGTGTGGGCGAATGTATGTTCAGTATCACCAGCAGCCCCACAAACGAAGAGTTTATGGAATTCAGCATCAAGAAGTGCGGCTGCGTTACCGAAGTAATCCACAACATCGAAGAAGGTCAGCAAATCACCGTGCGCGGACCCTACGGACACCCCTTCCCCGTGGAAGGCGAGGACTTCAAGGGTCGAGACCTGCTGTTTATTGCAGGCGGTATCGGTCTTGCGCCCCTGCGCAGCGTAATCAACTATGTTCGTCACTACCGCAGCAATTACGGCAAAGTGGTGGTCGTGTACGGCGCGCGCAGCAAGGACGACCTTGTGGACATCGAGGAAATCCGCAACGAATGGGAAAACGAACCCGACTTTGAAGTGTACCTTACCATCGACCGTCCGCAGGATGGCTGGGACGGACACGTCGGCTTCGTACCCGCGTATGTCAAGGAACTGGGGCTTGATCCCACAATGACGGCTGTACTTTGCGGTCCGCCGATCATGATCAAGTTTACCCTTGGCGGACTGTTGGAACTGGGCTTCAGCAAGACACGCGTTTACACGACGCTGGAACTGCGCATGAAGTGCGGCATCGGCAAGTGCGGACGTTGCAACGTAGGCGACAAGTTTGTTTGCAAGGACGGTCCCGTATTCCGTATGGACCAACTGGACGAACTGCCCAACGAGTATTAAGAGGTGTCAAATGGAACAACAATTTGTAAATGTTTATTTTTTCGGTAAGCAATACAGCGTTCCTGCCAGCCTTACGATAATGAAGGCAATGGAATACGCCGGCTACCAACTTATTCGCGGCTGCGGTTGCCGTAACGGCTTCTGCGGTGCGTGCGCGACGTTTTACCGCATCAAAGGTAAACAACAACTGCACACCTGCCTTGCTTGTCAGCAACAGGTAGAGGAAGGAATGTATGTGGCAACGCTGCCGTTCTTCCCCCTGGTCAAGCAGGTTTACGACATCAACAAGATTAAGCCTACGGAACAGATCATGATGCAACTGTATCCCGAAATTTACAGTTGTATCGGCTGCAACGCCTGCACGAAGGCTTGTCCGCAAGGGCTCAACGTAATGCAGTACATCGCCTACGCTCAACGCGGCGAATACGAAAAGTGCGCCGAAGAAAGTTTTGACTGCGTAATGTGCGGTATCTGTTCTTCACGCTGCCCGGCAGGTATTTCCCATCCGCAGGTTGCGGAACTTGCCCGTCGTCTGTACGGCAAGTACATCGCGCCGGAATGCAAACACCTTGAAAAGCGCGTCGCGGAAATCAACGAAGGCGACTTTGTCAAGATTATGGAAGATATCATGGGCAAACCCATCGACGAGATGAAAGAGCTGTACAATCATCGTGACATCGAACAATAAGGAGGCGCAAAATGTATCAGTATAACGAAGAACAATTGGCGTCAATCAAAAAGGTCGAAGCCACAAGAGAACAACGTAAAAACAATCTTTTCCCCCGTATGACAGCGGACGAAAAGGACCAGGTGCTTAAAGAAAACCACCCAGACTACATCGAAAGCGCATACGAAACGCTGAAAGTAGGTCCCAACAAGGGCGACAAAGTGCTGCATGAACTAGCAGACCTTCTGCAAGGTAAGTCGCGCGTGCTTGACAGCGACATCGACCTTGCCGATCCCGACTACGACACCGACGTGCTTGTGATCGGCGGCGGCGGTGCAGGCGCAAGCGCGGCAATCATGGCAAACGCCAACGGCGCAAACGTAATGATTGTCACCAAGCTGCGTATCGGCGACGCCAACACGATGATGGCGGAAGGCGGTATTCAGGCGGCGGACAAACCCAACGACAGCCCCGCAATCCACTATCTCGACGCATTCGGCGGCGGTCACTTCGCCGCAAAGCCCGAACTGCTTAAAAAGTTGGTGTACGAAGCACCCGACGCAATAATGTGGCTCAGCAACCTCGGCGTAATGTTTGACAAAGACGCCGACGGCAACATGATTACCACTCACGGCGGCGGAACAAGCCGCAAACGTATGCACGCATGCAAGGACTACAGCGGCGCGGAAATTATGCGTACTTTGCGCGACGAGGTGCTTAACCGCGGTATCCCAGTGGTGGACTTCACCGCAGCAATCGAAATCATCAAGGACGACAAAGGCCATGCCGCAGGTGCGGTGCTGATGAACATGGAAACCAAGGAAATCAAGATTGCTCGCGCAAAGACGGTAATCATTTGTACCGGAGGCGCAGGCAGACTGCATTACCAGGGTTTCCCCACCAGCAACCATTACGGTGCAACGGCAGACGGCCTGGTACTTGCTTACCGCGCAGGCGCACGCCTGCTGTACGCCGACACCCTTCAGTACCACCCCACGGGCGTTGCCGAACCCACTCAGATTTTCGGCGCGCTTGTTACGGAAAAGGTACGCAGCCTCGGCGCGCAACTTGTCAACTCCGACGGCGAACCGTTTGTTTACTCGCTTGAAACCCGTGACGTAACCGCCGCGAGCATAATCCGCGAGTGCAAACGTCGCAACAAGGGCGTAAAGACGACCGACGGCATCGGCGTGTGGCTGGACACTCCGCTTATCGAGGAAATCAACGGCGAAGGCACAATCGAAGCGCGTATTCCGGCAATGCTGCGCATGTTTGGCAAATACGGCATCGACATCCGCAAGCAACCCATTCTTGTTTATCCCACCCTTCACTACCAGAACGGCGGTATCGACATCGACGGCAATTGCGAAACGACCACGGTGGAAAACCTGTTTGTCGCAGGTGAAGCCGTAGGCGGTATTCACGGACGTAACCGTCTGATGGGCAACAGCCTGCTGGACGTAATCGTGTTCGGTCGCGACGCAGGTATCGCAGCCGCGCAAAAGAGCAAGACGGTGGAAGTAGGCGAACTGAGCCTTAAACACGTTGACGACTTCGCAAGCGAACTGGAAGTTGCAGGTATCCACCCGACCAAACTGTCGCCGCAGATTCTGCCCGACTACGCAAGAAAGCAAAAGTAATTTAACGGGAGGAAAGAAAATGTTAGAAACTATTGCTACTGTTTGTGAAATCGTCATGGTGGTGTGTTTCGGCGCAAGTTGGCCGTTCAACATCGTCAAGGCGTACAAGGCTCGCACCGCAAAGGGTACAAGTCTGCTTTTTATGGGACTTATCGGCTTGGGCTACGTAGCAGGTATTTTGTGCAAGGTGTTTCAATGGATTGACAAAGGCGGACTTAGTTGGCTTGCCTACGTTGCGTTTGGTTTTTACATTGTCAACCTGTTTATGATTGTTACGGGCGTTGTGATTTACTTCCGCAACAAGCACCTGGACAGCGTGCGCGCGGCGGCAACATGTCACGACTGCGAAGTGCACAAGTAATCAAATTTTGCATACGTAAGCAAAATTTCGTTACAGATTAAACGAAATTCAGACGGCTGCCGCCTTTTTATTACAGCCTCGGCCGACAATAAAAAGGTGGCATAAAAGCGAATTGTGCAAAACGTCGTCACATCAGCAAGGTACAACAAAACGAAAGTTTTTGTGTATACAAGAAACATTTATTACCAAGTAAAATTCAAATTTATGTGAGGTGCATCATGAAAAAAATCGATTTGACGCAGTACGGAATCACGGGCACGACGGAAGTTGTTTACAATCCTTCATACGACGTGCTGTTTGAAGAAGAAACAAAACCCGAACTTACGGGTTATGACAAGGGACAGGTAAGCGAACTGGGCGCAGTCAACGTTATGACGGGCGTTTACACGGGTCGCTCGCCCAAGGACAAGTTTATCGTTGACGACGAAAACAGCCACGACACAGTCTGGTGGACAAGCGACGAGTACAAAAACGACAACCACCGCGCGACAAAAGAAGCGTGGGCTGCCGTCAAGGAAATCGCTCAGAAGGAACTGTCCGACAAAAAGTTGTACGTAGTGGACGCATTCTGCGGAGCAAACAAAGACACCCGTATGGCTGTCCGCTTCATTATGGAAGTTGCATGGCAGGCGCACTTCGTAACCAACATGTTCATTCGTCCCACGGCGGAAGAACTGGCAAACTTCAAACCCGACTTTGTAGTGTACAACGCAAGCAAGGCTAAGGTTACAAACTACAAGGAACTCGGTCTCAACAGCGAAACGGCAGTAGTGTTCAACATCACCAGCCGCGAACAAATCATCATCAACACCTGGTACGGCGGCGAAATGAAGAAAGGTATGTTCTCTATGATGAACTACTACCTGCCTCTTAAGGGAATTGCCAGCATGCACTGCAGCGCAAACACCGACAAGGAAGGCAAAAATACCGCAATCTTCTTCGGTCTGTCCGGTACGGGTAAGACGACGCTCAGTACCGACCCGAAACGTCTGCTTATCGGCGACGACGAACACGGTTGGGACGACAACGGCGTGTTCAACTTCGAAGGCGGCTGCTACGCAAAGGTAATCAACCTTGACAAGGACAGCGAACCCGACATCTACAACGCCATCAAGCGCAATGCCCTTCTGGAAAACGTAACCCTTGACAGCGAAGGCCACATCGACTTCACGGACAAGACCGTTACGGAAAACACGCGCGTAAGTTACCCCATCTACCACATCAACAACATCGTTCGCCCCGTAAGCACGGCTCCCGACGCCAAGAGCGTAATCTTTCTGTCGGCAGACGCGTTCGGCGTGCTGCCTCCCGTCAGCATCCTGACCCCGGAACAAACTCAGTACTACTTCCTGTCCGGTTTCACTGCTAAACTTGCCGGTACGGAACGCGGAATTACCGAGCCTACGCCGACATTCTCTGCTTGCTTCGGACAAGCATTCCTTGAACTGCACCCCACAAAGTACGCTCAGGAACTTGTCAAGAAAATGGAGAAGAGCGGTGCCAAGGCTTACCTTGTCAACACGGGTTGGAACGGCACGGGCAAGCGTATCAGCATCAAGGACACGCGCGGTATCATCGACGCAATCCTCAGCGGCGCAATCAACAATGCTCCCACAAAGACCATTCCGTACTTCAACTTCACCGTTCCTACGGAACTTCCCGGTGTGGACAGCGGTATTCTGGACCCCAGAGATACCTATGCCAACGCTGAAGACTGGAACACCAAGGCAGTTGACCTTGCAGGTCGCTTCGTCAAAAACTTTGTCAAGTACGAAGGCAACGAAGCAGGCAAGGCACTTGTTGCAGCAGGTCCTCACATCGACTGATTACTTTACTGAAACACAAAAACCGTCCCGCAAGCGCGGGACGGTTTTTCTATTGTACGGTGAATTGTCAAACTAAGTGTAACACTTAGAAAGAAAATAGTTAAATAAATCTACCGGTTTTTTGTAGTTCAATACTTTCTTTGGTCTGGCGTTGATCAACGCCGGATTTTTCTTTAATGTCTTTGGATTTACTCTTTCCGAATTTTTCCCTATTAGTTTATTGCCTAAAATAGTTTACGGGTGTAACCTTAATCGTGCACGCTCCGTGCTCCCCCCCCCGGAAGGGTACCGCATAAGTAATTGTTTTATTCCTTGTTTAAGAGATGTTTGCAGGCAGTGTTTCTTCTATTTGCGACGCTTGCCGCGTATAATTGCGTATGAACATTGTGTGGACGGTGGCTACCGCCGTAAGTTTGGCCGTACTGTTGTTTGTCGCGCCGGACAAGTCTTTGTCGGTGTTTATCGACGGGGCGGAGACGGCTGTCGGGTTCGGCGTAAAGCTAATTGCGGTGTACTGCGTGTGGCTGGGGATATTCGAAATTGCCGACAGGTGCAACGCCGTGGAGAAACTGGCAAAGTTGCTTGCGCCGATAAACAGACTGCTGTACGGAAAAATCGAAGCGGAAGCCGCTAATTACATTGCGCTCAACGAAGCGTCCAATCTGCTTGGTGTGGGCAACGCCGCAACGCCGTCGGCAATCGAAGCTATCAGGCGGCTGGAACACGGCGAAACGCTGAGTAGAGCAGGCGCGGTGTTGTTTGTGGTAAACGCAAGCGGTGTGCAACTTGTGCCGACGACCGTCATCGGACTGCGTGCGCAGGCAGGCTCCGCTTCGCCATCGGACATACTTTTGCCCACGTTTATTTCCACCGTGCTGACGGCGGTAGTCGGGATTGCGCTTGTGTGCCTTGCCTACCCGAAACGTAATGAAAAAACAGATACGTATCGACAATCTGATGACGGAAACGCAAATTCGGCAGGCAAAATAACTGCGGAAAACGGCTGTTTAGCAAGTGAAAACGGTGTGAAAAGCGCGAGTAAAAGCATGGAAAAAACAAATGTCGGCGCAGGTTAAACGCACAAAATGAACTACATTGTACCCGTAATACTGTTGCTCACCCTCGTGTGGGGACTGTGTAAAAAAGTGGACGTCTACGGCGGATTTGTGTGCGGCGCGAAGAAAGCCGTTCCGCTTGCCGTTGATATTTTCCCTTATCTTGCGGCGATGTTTATTATGGTAAACGCGCTTCGATTGAGCGGCGTCGGAGCGTGGATTGTCAGTGTTCTTGCGCCGCCGTTCGGGCTTGTGGGCGTGCCGCCCGAGGTGGTGGAACTGATGCTGCTACGCCCCTTTTCCGGCAGCGGAAGTCTTGCGATACTTTCCGACGTTTACGCGCGGTACGGCGCGGACAGTTACGTAGGACGGTGCGCAAGCGTCATTATGGGAAGTAGTGAAACGGTGTTTTACGTGGCTGCGGTGTATTTTGCGGGCACCGGGGTGAAACGCACGGGGTGGGCAGTGCCTATCGCACTGTTTACCAATCTTGTCGGCGGCATTTGTGCATGTTTACTGTGCCGTGTGATGTGATCGATTTTTTGTTACGTAGTTGGATTTGACGTACCAAACGGACGCACATGTCTTTTTGCCCGTTCGACAAAAACCGACAAATTGCACCAAACAAAGTTAATAATTTCGGTTGTACTCGGTGTACCATGGTAAAAAATCTTCCGTTTGGAGTTGCCATGAAAAAGTTGACCGTGCAAACAATATTGATGTATGCCGTGTACACGGCGTTTGTGTTGCTGTCGCAAACGCTTGTCGGCGGCGCGCTGGCGTTCGGAATGTTTGTCGGCGCACTGTACAGTGCCAATCCGCTTGTCGCGGCTGTCGTTTACGTCGCTTCGGCTGTTTTGGGCGGAGGTGAATGCGTAATGCACGCGGCTGTCCGCGCGGCTGTAATGCTGGCTTTCGTGCTTATTCACAAACTGGCAAAGCGCAAAATCGGCAAGGGTATGTTGCTGCTCTACATGGTACTGGCAAACGTGTTTTACGTTGTTTTCGGTTTCGACGGTTACGCCGCCCTTGCGGAAAAGTTGATGCAAGTTGCCCTTGCGACGGCGTTTGCATACGTGTCTGTGTACATGCTGCGCGCCGTGTTTGTGCGCGGCATAAACTACAAACCCGCCTTTGACGAGCGCGTGTGCATTGCGTTGTTTGTGGTCGCGGCGAGTTTCTGCCTGGCAAAATACACGTTGTGGGGGTTGTGTCCGACATATTTTGTCGCGCCATTTGCAGTGCTGTTTTGCGCGTGTGCGCTTGACGACAGAACAACGCTTGTGTGCGGCAGTCTTGTCGGCGTTGGGCATTTGCTTGCGACGGGCACGTTCGAGTGCTGCGTGTTTTGCGTGATTGTTGCCGTTTGCGCAGTAACTCTCGGCAAGTTGAACAGGTACGTTGCCGCCGTTTCGGTGTTGTGCGCAGACATTGTGCTGAGTTACTTTTTCAATCTGCACGGGCGGTTCGACACGATAGTTTTTGTGCCGACAGCCGTTTCGGTGTTGGTATTTGTCGTCATTCCGGGCGGCGTGTACAGACATATCCGCGACTGCGCTTACGGCGGTGCGGAACTGTACCTCAGCCGCAGCGTAACGCAAAAATTAGGTGTGGCAATGTCACGCCGTTTGTACCGTCTGTCGGACATTTTCCTTACTATGCGCAATGCGTTCTATTCCGTTTCGCAGGAGCGCGTAACCGCCGGGCAGGCGCAGAACGCCATGGTCAGGCAGGTGTCGGAGAGTGTTTGCGTAGACTGCGAACAGCGCAACAAATGTTGGCGTGAAAACATACAAGATACCGAACAAAGCCTGTTAAATATGACAGTTTGCGCAGTTAAACGCGGTAAGTGTAGCATACTTGATGTGCCGCAGGGATTGTCCGTGCGGTGCGACCGTGTGTCGCGCGTTATTTCGGAAATCAACGGGCAGGCAAAAAGTTACGCCGAGTACGTGTCCCGCGTCGAGCAGTCGGACAGCAGTCGCACGCTTGTTGCCGAACAGATGGGCGGCGTGTCGGGTCTGCTTATGAAACTTGCCGCAGACTGCAAGGAACGTGCCGTGTCGGACAGCGACAGAGAAACGGAACTTGTCGAGCGGTTGGTATTCCACAACGTGATGTGCATCGGCTCGACGGTAATAAGACAAAACGGCATGTTGTCGGCTTACGTTACCGTTTCGGCGAAGGACGACTGCACGGACGTCATCGAGCAGGTTGCGTCGGGCGTACTCGGGTCGCCCATGATTGTGGAACGTGTTGAAGCGACGGACAGTGCCGAGTGGCACAACGTGATTTTGTCTGCCAAGCCGCGCTTCGAAGTCAGTTACGGCATTGCCTCGGCAGTCAAGGACGGCAACGACATCGGCGGCGACACTCACACGGTGCTTCGTACGGACAACGGCAAGTGTATACTTGCGCTGTGCGACGGCATGGGCAGCGGACAAAAGGCGGAAGAAATGTCGTCGACGGCAATAGGGCTGGTGGAAAGTTTCTACCGCGCAGGGTTTGACAACGACGTGATACTGACCTGCGTAAACAAACTGCTGACGGGTTGCGGCAACGAAGTTTTTTGCGCGGTGGACATGGTTGTGCTTGACCTGTACAACGGACTTGCCGACTTCATCAAGTTGGGCGCGACAAGCGGAATAGTGCGCTGCGGCGACAAGGTGGAAATCGTAGCAGGCAGCAGTCTGCCGCTGGGCGTGCTGGAAGAAATGCGCCCCTCCGTGACGAAAAAGGCACTTGGCGATGGTGACGTTGTGGTGCTTGTCACCGACGGCGTTACCGATTGCTTCCGCGAGGCAAACGCACTTGCGACGGCGTTCAGTCAGTGCACCGTCACCAATCCGCAAAGTATGGCGGAAGATATTTTGTCCAAGGCAATGGCGATTTGCAAAAATCATCCTGCGGACGACATGACGGTGCTTGTTGCCAAAATAAATTAAACATATAAGAAAAACAAGGAGTAGTATGTGTACGAAATCGACCCGTCCGTGGTGGTGGAAGATGGCGCGATTATCGAGCCGTTCGCCGTCATAAAAGGGCGCAGCGTGCTTAAAAAGGGTTGCGTTGTGGGCAGTTTTTCCTACGTCGAGGATTCCGTAATAGGCAAAAACACCGTCGTCAGGTCTTCGCGCATTTGCGGTAGCACTGTCGGCGACAATTGCACTGTGGGGCCCGACGCTCATTTGCGCAACAACGCCCGTGTGGGTGACGGCTGCCGCATAGGCAACTTTGTGGAAATCAAAAACAGCACTCTTGAAAGCGGCGTAAAGGCGGCGCACCTCAGTTACATCGGTGACGCGACCGTCGGCGCAAATACAAACGTCGGGTGCGGCGTGATTTTTGTCAATTACGACGGCAAGGAAAAACATCGCACGACCGTAGGCAAAAATTGTTTTATCGGCTGCAACAGCAACCTTGTCGCGCCGCTTACGATGGGGGATGACTGCTTTGTCGCATGCGGAACGACGGTAAACAAGGACGTGGAAAGCGGCTCGTTTCTTATCGGGCGCAGTTACCTGACGGTAAAGGAAAACCGCGCGCACAAATATCTTACAAAAAGTCGCGAATAAATTTCGGCGTATTGACAGCGTTGCCGCAAAATAGTATAATAATTGCATCGAGTTTTCTCGGGCGGCGGTTGGTTTCTTGGTAGGTCGTCTGCCCGACATTGCAAACGTTTGCTTTCGCAGGTGTACATTTCGTCCGTCGGCGGTTCTTGTTGTGCATACGGCTTAAACAAAAACGACGAGGCGGAATGTGCCCCGCCCTGGCGTTTGTCGGAGATACAAATGATAACCATTTACAAAACCAACACGTTTAAGGACGCGGCGCGATACGTCTGCGACATCGTTAAACGCGTGGACAAAACCAATCTCAGCGTCACGCACACGGTAATTGTGCCCGACCGCGCCAGCATGGAAGCCGAGCGCGCGCTTCTTGCTGCCGTAAAGGGCAGTTTCAATGCGCAGGTGCGCACTTTCAGACGGCTTGCCGCAGACATTCTGCCGCACACCGAGTACCTGAGTAAAGCCGCCGGCGTAATGGCTTTGTCAGGTATCATTGCCGACAATGCCGACAAAATGAAGTGCTTTACAAAGGGCACGGACACTACGGGTTTCGTGTCCGACATGTACGACGTAATCGGCACGATGAAGTATTGTCGCGTGTCGCCCGAACGGCTGCTTAGCGACGATTTGCCACGCGGCGTACGTGCAAAAGCCGCCGACATCGCCCTGCTGTACAAGGAGTATTTACAGTACACCGACGGGCGTTTTGCGGACAGTGCAGACAAACTGGAAATGCTTGTTTCAGCGATTGCCGAGTCTGAATTTGTCAAAAACGGATTCTTCTATTTGTACGACTTCGACAACTTTTCCGCGCAGGAACTTGCCATTGTCGAACAACTTGCGCGTCACGCAAAGGGCGTTGTGGTCGCTTGTTGCGTGGGTGAAGGGTATTCCGACAGATATTTGTATCTCAACGATATTTTTAACGGCGTAATGCAGATATGTACAACTAACGGTATTAAGCCACTTGTAGTGGACGGTTCAAGGACGTTTAACAACGCATGTGCAAAGCAGCTTGGAACACATATGTTTCGTTACGACAATGCCGTGCCCGTGGAATGCGGTGATTTTGTCGAACTTTACCGCGCCACAACCCGTGTAAATGAGGTGTACGCACTTGCCTGCCGTGTGCAGAAATACGTGCGCGAAGGCGGACGTTTCCGCGACGTGTACGTGGTAACCAGCGACGTAAACAAGTACTCAAATGCCGTCAGCACGGTGTTCGACGAGTTTAATATTCCGTATTTTTGCGACAAGCAGTACTCGCTTGCCGAACACCCCTACGCGAGGTTTGTTGCCGACTTTATCGCAGCATGCCGCAACAATTGTAAGTTGAGTTCGGTTCTTAATTTTGTCAAAAACTATCTGTACCGCAGGTTTGTCGGCGGCAATCCCGACGCGGTGTACAATTTTGAAAACTTTTGTCTGAAATACAATGCAAGTTTCAACTACGAACGTTTTCCTCTCGGTCACGACGACCCCGATTTTGCCGTCGCCGACGAGTTCCGTAAGGCGTTCTGGACGTTTTACAACAAGTTTGCTTTTGCACAAAATGCTACCGGTGCGGAATACGTCGCGGCGGTGCGCAACCTGATTGCCGAATGCAACCTTGACAGGCGCAACAACACATTCGCCGACGAACAGGACGCACGTGCCGAACAAGACAACGTGGTCGATGCCGAACAGCAAAGCCAGGCCAAGGTCACAAGACAGGTTGCGGCAAAGTACATGCAGGTACTTGCTCAGGCAGAAGCGGTGCTTGGTGATCGTCCGATGAAACTGGACGACTTTGCCAGAACTCTTGCCGGCGCGGTTGCGGCAGTCAACGTGTCGGTACTTCCTGTGACAAACGACTGCGTTGTGTTTGCAAACATGGCTAAGGCGCGCAAACATGACATAAAATTTTTGGCGTTGCTTGGTGCAAACTACGGCGCAATGCCCATCGTCAAGGGCGAGGGCAAACTGCTTAACGACAAAAACATCGCCGACTTGTGCAAGGCAGGGGTAAACGTCGAACCGCAGATGTTTGTGGAAAACAAGCGCGAGCGTTTCAGTCTGTTTCAACTGATGCTGGAACCGACGGACAAACTGTACGTGAGTTACGCGTTGACGGACGGTTCCGACAGCCTTACGCCGTCGCCGATAGTCGCCGAGTTGACGTCGCTGTTTACACAAAACGGCAAACCTCTTGCGCCCGCCGACATTGCCGACGAAGAAGTGTATTCGCCAAAGCAGGGACTTGCCAAAGTTGTCGCCGCCAAAAGGCGCAAACTTGACAAACAAGCCGTCAACATGCCTGCGTTCGATGTGTTGTGTAAGCATTTCGGCGCGGAGATAGACAAGTTTGTATACGGCAAGGACGGAATGGCGGTGCGCGTGGATCGCGGAACGGAATTGTATCTCAAAAACTCCGCCACGAGCGTAAGCCAATTGACGGACTTTTTCAAGTGTCCGTATCGTTTCTTCGTACAGTACGGCCTCAACGTCAAGCCGAGAGTGGTTGCGGAACTGAAAACCGCCGACCTTGGTAACATTCTGCACGCCGTACTGGAAAACTACGTCAGAAACATCGACCTTGCCGAAACGGACGAACAGACGGCGGAACGGGCAAGCGCGCTGTATGACGAGGTGTTGTCCGACGACTTTTACAGGGCGATACGCCGCGACGAACAGATGGCGGGAATTCTCAGACAACTTCGCCGCGAGAGTGTGCGTATGTGCAAGGTCGTCAAGGGGCAACTTAACAATTCCGACTTTGTAAACTTTGCCTGCGAACTTAGTTTTGCCGACGGTGCCGACGTGCCTGCGGTAAAGGTTGCGTTTGACGGCGGAGAGTTTAACCTTGTCGGGAAAATCGACCGCGTGGACAAACACGGCGACGACTATGTTGTAATAGACTACAAAAGCGGTGCGGGCGCGGCGCATTACACCGAAAAGGATTTGTATATCGGTCACAAAATGCAACTGCTGGTGTACCTTAAGGCAGTAAAAACGGCATACGGATTTAACCCCGTCGGTTTTTACTACTTTAATATACACGACAACTTTACCGACATCGACGAAGCGAAAGTGTACGTGTACAACGGGCGCACCGTGGACAGTGTGGAAGTCGCCGCCGCGTTGGACAATGACTTGCGTGAAACGGGTAAAAGCCGTACGCTTGGACTTCGCCTGAAAAAGGACGGCTCGTTTTTCGCGACAAAAAGCGTGATAAACTCCGCGCAGATTGCCAACCAGTCGGAGTACGCCGTGCGAATGATTCGCAGTGCAGGCAACCTCATGAAACAAGGCTATGCCGCCGTTTCGCCCTACAAGGACGAGTGCAGATTTTGCGACTACAAGTGCATTTGCGACTACGGCGAGGCAATAAACGAGGGCGAGCGCGAAGTTGCGGGCGACGTTACGGCGGACACCGTTTCCGATGCGCTGGAGGAATAGAAATAAACAACGGACTAATAGAAATAAACATTGTAAATACCGAATCGGTTGCTTTGAAGCAGCCGATTTTTTTTGTCTGTGGTAAAGTTGTGTCTGAAAATAACGGCTCTTGTTTGCCGTCATACTCTCGGAAATAATTGCCGACGACAAAGGAGGAACAACAGTCGGCTCTGATTTGTTCCGTAATGCAAAGCCTTGTCTGTCTGAAGTATCACATTTGAACGACAAAGAGTAGCAAATTTGAAAAGGAAGTATCAAATGTGAATCGGACAGACTTAAAAATGTAATTTTCTACCGACAGTTCGGCGAAAATTCGTGTATTCTCCTGTTCGTAGAATAGTCTTCTCTCCAAAAGAGAGAACGGTAGAATGAACGGATATCGGATTTTTGAACGTTCTCTTGACTTTTACGTTAAATTTTTTTACAATTTTTTCGCTAATTAAAGACAAAAAACGCAAACCCCTGAGGGGTTTGTGTCGCAAATTTGATTTTTTTTGTTTTGCAAACGGAGAGAAATGAATAACGGAAAAAGAAAACTGACACTAACTATTGTGACATTGTTTTGCTGTTCGCTCGTTTGTCTGTGTTTGTTTGCAGCGTGCAATTTTACTTACACTTTTACGATAAACGGAAGGGTGACGGTAAACGGTAAACCTGTCGAGGGCGTAAAGGTAAGTTGCGAACTTGCCGAAACAACAACCGACGAAAACGGCGAATACGTCCTGTCCGACCTGACCGGCGAGGTAACCATAAACTTCCGCAGTGAAGATTACTGGTTTCCCGTGGTTGCCGGCAAGGTGTGGGCGGACTCGACAATCGACATGACCGACGGCAAAGCCTACCGCACGGTAAGCGGTCGTTGCGTAAACGGCAACGCGGCGGTATCCGGCGCACAGGTTACGCTTGCAGGCGCAAACAAAACCTTTGTGACCTTTACCGACGAGGAAGGCAACTTTAACGTGCCGGGTCTTGCAGGAGACGTCAATGTAAGTGCCGTTGCCGACGGTCAGCAACTGTTCGGTTGCACCTGTCCCGACGAAAGCACCGCGCCGATTACCTTGCAGGCGACAGCAGACGTTGACATACCCCTGCTTGCCGAAGAAAATCTGGCTGTCGGCACATTTACGGTAAAGTGCGGCGGACAAACGCTGACGGTTGACGCTTCGCAAAGCAAGGTTACGCTCAGGCAAATAAAGTTTGGCACCGTTGTGGAATTTGTTTCCGACAAGTACGGCTTCGACAACGCGACATTTGCCGTGACTGACCTAAGCAACGCACCGCGGGTAACGGTGTACGATAAGTACGACCTTGGCGGCTCGGTGGTGTGCGGAAATGCTTCGCTAGGCGGCGTGGAAATTTACGTTGACGGCAAGGCGGTGGCAACGACGGACGGCGAAGGTAAATTTGTCTTGTCGGGGCTGTACGGCAAACACGAGATAAAAGTTTCCCAAGGCGGCTACGTTGCCGAGGAACTGACCGCGGACAAAACATCCGACAGCGTTTCCGTTGATTTGCAAAAGCGTATCGGCGGCGCGGTAAAAGACGACTTCGGCAAGCCCATTGCGGCGGCTACGATTACCGTCGGCGGCGCAAGCGTGACTACGGACGACTACGGCAAGTACGAAATCCTTGCGCGTAACGGTCAGACGCTGACGGCAAGCAAAGGCGGCTACGTGTTCGGCGCGGAAAAAACGCTGAATGCAGACTGCTTCAAGGTAAACTTCGTCGGGCAAACGCTGTACGACGTTGCTGTGTCGGTAACGGGCGACAGTGACGGACTGGGCGTAGTCGCAAGCGGTGACAAACTTACCGTTGTGCTTGCGGAAGACAACGACAACATAGCGCCGATTGTAAACGGTGTGGCAAACATCGTCGGCTTGTACGGTGAAAAACAAATCGAATTTGCCCCGCAAAACTACCGCGTTAGCGGCACAACCAAGGTAAACGCAAAGCAAACGCAGGCAAAACTGACCGTTGCAAAACTGTACACGATAAGTAACGCCGCAGTTGTTACAGGCAACATTCCCGTTGCCTCTGCCGAAGTACTGGTAAACGACAATTTTGCGGCTACGACAAACGAACAAGGCTTGTTTAGCGTTACCGTTGCAAACGGCGACAAAATAAAGGTCAATGCGGACGGTTACGACGATTTTCGGACGGAATTTGTCCACAGCGGCGACGGCTTTACCGCAAACCTTACCTACAAACTGCAAATTTCCGTTGTCGGCGGTAACGGCGAACTGCGCTACACTGTGCGCGCAAACGACGTCGAGCATACGGCAAACGGCAAAATTATTCTTACAAACCTCAGCGGCGAAACCAACGTGGAACTGCTGAAAGACAAACACTCGTTCGACATCGACAACACGGGCAAAAACAGTGCGGTCGTAACCCGCGGCGCAACGCTTACGGCAACCACAACCTACACTGCTGAAGTTTCCGTAATGCAAAACAAGGCTGCGGCAGCGGGTGTAACGGTGGTACTTATTGACAACGATACCGAAGTCAAAACGGAAAAACTTACGGGCAAGGACGGCAAAGCGGTGTTCGACAACCTTACGTCGGTTTACACCTTGATTGCCAAGGACATTAACGGCGTTCGTTTCAAGCCGGATTCTATCACTGTGTCGGAGGGCGGCTTGTATGCCTTTGCCGACGTGGGTTACTCGGTGACAATCAAAACGGTTGTGGGTGACAGCCCGATTGCCGACGTCGCCATTAGTTACGACGGGCGCACTTCGCACACGTCTGTCGGCGGCGAGTACAAACTTAACCTGTTTGACGCAACTACGGTAACGATAGCAAAGGACGGCTACCTGTTTGACAAAGCCGAACTTACCCTGACGGAAGATGACGCGGACAAAGTAATCGTCGTGTCGGCAACTTACTCTGTCGGCGGCATTGTGACAAGCGGCACAACGCCCATTGTCGGCGCAACGGTAACAATCGACGGCACTTCGGCGACGACAGACGAGCAGGGCAGATACTCAATCGACGGCATAGACACGTCTGAAACGGAAGTGACCGTTTCGGCAAACGGATTTGTAACGGAGAGCATGCCGATTGCGGGTCACTGCACGGCGGACATCGCGCTGCACGCGGACATAACGTTCGGGTTTGTCAGCGGAAACATTCAAGTCGACGACGTGACCGCATTTGTCGGCGGCAAGGAAACAACCCGTTTTGCGCTGGGCGACGTAGTAACATTTGCAAAGAGCGGTTACTTGTTTGACAGCGTGACGGTTACGGTAAGCAACATCGGCACAACGGTGACGGTCAACGCAACCTACTCTGTCGGCGGCACCGTAACCAACGGAACAAAACCCATCGTCGGCGTTGCGGTAACGGTGGACGGCAAAACAGTCGCGACCACCGACAGTAACGGCAGGTTTGAAGCAAACGGACTTGCGGGCGAAGTTACGCTTGTGTTTGCAAGCGACGAGTACAACATCGCGCCCGTCACGGTAAGCAATCCGTGTCAGGTAAAGGCAACGGCAACTTACGACGTCGTTGTAAAGGTGCTGTGCGGCGAAACGCCCGTTGTCGGCGTGACAATCAGAATACGCAACCGGATTGTGGGCGAAACGAACGAAAGCGGCGTTGCCGCAATCAAGGGTCTGAGCGGCGACAACACGCTTGCGTTAAGCCTTGGCGGATACGCCTTTAGCGGTAACAACAAGGTAAGCGGCGCGTGCGAACTTACGTTTGCCGCAACCTACAGCGTGGCAGGCTCGGTAAAAATCGGCGGCGACGTGACGGGCGTAAACAGAGTAAACGTATCTGTCGGCGGCAATGTCATTGCGCAGACAGACACCAACGGCAACTTTACCGTAAGCGGTCTTAGCGGAAGCAACACACTGACGTTTGCAAAGGACGGTTACGAAATTGCAGACCTTGCGGTAAACGCTCCGTGTAGCCCGGTTGTAAACGCAAAATTCTTCGTCGTGGTGCGCTTCGACGGCGACATCGATGGCGCAACTGCGGAAACAGACGGGCAAAAAACGCCCCTTACAAGCAGTGAAATGACCTTCGGTCCCTTCGATACGGAAACGATAATCGCATTTGCCAAGGACGGTTACATGTTCAGCCCCTCGCAGATCCGCGCGACGGATTACGTAGTGAAAAACGTCAACGTCGGCAGGGCGTTCGGCGTGTCGGGCAGAGTGACGACATCAAGCGGTTTGCCCGTGGTCGGCATGACAATGTTCGCCTCGGACAAGGAAACGACGACGGACGCAAGCGGCAATTACTCGTTTGACGGACTTGTCGGCAACGTACAGGTCAGCGGTAAGTACCAGTTTAACGTAAACGGCACAAACCTGTTTGCCCACGATTGTTCGACGGGCGGCAGCAACGTGCTTAACGACAACACGCAAAACGTCAACTTTGTAATTGCCGACACGGCATACGCATGGGCACTGTATGAAGCAAACTACAACGTGCGGCTGAGCAGATACGGCAACACCGCCTACAAGATTACCGGCGGCGCGGACGTAACGGCTGATATGAACGTCAAGACAAGCGGTGGTTTCGTCAAGATTAAAGATGCAAACGGCAACGTACTTACCGAGTCTTCCAATGCAGGCAATACTGTTGCAGGTATTGACCCAAGCGTGTCACTGGTACATTTCGCTTACGGCGGACAGGAAAAAGTGACCTACGCGCAGGTTAAGGGCGGCGACAAAGTGCCTGCCGCAAACAAAGGTAACTACAGCAGCGCAACTTTCAGCGACGTAACCGACGCGCAGTTTGCAGACATATACGGTGCTTCGTCGCAGGGCGTGCTGATTTACAAAATTGCCGAAAGCACAACGGACAGCATAAGCGTGGCAACCGAAGGCAACGGCTTCAAACTGTCGCTAAGCCTCAAGACAACTGCGGAAATGTTTGCCGCGTACAAAAAGCAAATCGGCGAGATGAGCGGCGTTGACATGCAGTCGTTTGAGTACGTACGCCTGTACATCACGCTGGATAGCAAAGCATACGTAACTGCGGTGCGCATTGAGGAAAAATACACCGTCAAAACGGGTATTTTCTCCGCAACGTCTAAGGCGGTAGCAAATCACACATACACCTACACAAACGTGCCCGACCTTTTGTCATTCAAGGCGGACAACGCAACCATTCAGAAGTTGCTGGGCAGGTAAGGGGGTAAACTCTTTATGAAAAACAAAAAGATATCGGTGCTGTTTGCACTTGCGATTGTCTGCGTACTTAGTCTTTCGCTAGCGTCGCAAACCGTGGCAATGGCGGCAGTAACGAAAAATCAAACAAAATTTCATACTATAGGTACAATCGGAAGTACAAACCTTTTCAGTGCGACTGCCGACGACGACAGTTTCGATCCGCAAAATTACGCAACGCGCTACGCGGAATCGCCGTCGCTTAATATGTCGGGCAGCGGTGAGGAATTGAAACTTTCCGCTTCAGGTGCAGCTTCAGGCTTGTGCTGGTACAACGTGAACTATTTTGTTTACGCCGATTTTGCCGAAAATATTGCAACGGCAATCAAAAACGGTACCGTTTCCATTCAATCAAGCGTCCTGCTTAAGTCCGGCAAGGAAAAAAGCAGCGACGCCCCGGACGAATCGTACGCAAGATTTGCCGTAGGTAGCAGGGGTGACTTCGATTACAGCACTAACATCAATAAAAACACCGAAGGTAAGGACAAAGGCTTTTCTGCGGTAGTTACAAAAGATTCTGCGACAAACAACGGTGCGAAGACGGACAGTTACCTTGAGTATACCGTGAGTATCGGTGCGGACGAATTGGCAGGCAAGGACGTAAGTTCCTTTATGATGCACAACTTCACCCACTTCGTGTTTGGGATGTGGACTCAGTACAACACCCTGTACATGAAGTCGCCCGTGCTGACACTTATCACAAACGATAACGCTGCGCCGAGCCTTGGCAACGTGCGCGTTACCGACAACGTTGACGGCAGCAAAATCGTAACCGTTACCGTGGTTGACAGCGGCAGCGGCGTGCAGAACGTGACAATCGGCGGAGCAACCGACGGCGGACTGAAGTCCCGTACCGACGACACCCGTACAGCCGTGTACGAATACGTTGTTGCGTCGACCGACAGCATTTCCGTCACGATGACGGACAACGTAGGCAACACCGCGACAACCGATGTGGCACTCGGCAAACTGACCGTTGACAAACTGTTTACGGACAAAAACATTGCTTTCACGGTGGATTTGCCCGACGGCAACTACTACTTTACGACGGACGGCACCGAGCCGAACACCTCTTCGGCAGTGGCTGCAAACGGCGCAAACAACACGACTGTCGGCGGCAAGGGCGATTACACACTGTGGCTGCGCGTCGTTGACGAAAAACTGAGTTACACCGTAGACTACGTGCAGGACTTCCGCATGGACGACACGGAATATCCGATAAACGTAGCGGCAACGGGTTGCATTGTGGACGCGCCTGCAACGGCTCGTTACGGCACGGAAGTTACGCTTGACGTAACGCCGAACAGCGGCTACGAGCTGTACAAAGTGCTTGTGGACGGCGTTGAAGTTACCCCGTCGAAGTCGGTTACCATTGTCGTAACTGCAGACACGGCTGTGAAAATTGTGTGCCGCCGTCGCATTACGGAACTTGTGCCTGCCGAAACTTACTTTGTTTACGACGGAAACCCCGTTGCGCTCGATTTCGGCGAAGTTGACTTGCAGGGCGTTACATTTAGCTATGGCGAGGGCGTGACGGAACTTGTCGCGGCAGGAAACTACATCGTTTCGTGGAACGTCGACAACGAAAATGCGGTCGGCAGCGGCAGTTTTGAAATTGTAATTTCACCCCTTGTAATTACCGTAAGCGACGTCGTTACGCGCTACGTTTACAAGCAGTTTGACTTTACCTACGTGCTGTCGCAACAGATGGACTGCGTGTCGGTCAGGTACACCAACTCTATTGGTTTGGCGCCCGTCGGCGGAACGCCGAAACTGCCGGGTACATACGGCTTCGAGTTTGTCTCGTCCGACCCCGGTGTGGAGCTCGAAGGACAGACAAGCGGCGAACTGGTAATTGAAAAAATCAAGATTTCATTTGACGTAAACACGTCGATTTTCAAGGAATTCGAGGATGTGCGCCGTCAACTGGAAGTAAGACTGCGCGAGAAAATCGAAGAGATTGCCGACAAATTCAACGTGTCTCTGTTCTGCAACGACAACGAGGTTGCGGACGTGTACAACGCAGGCGTTTACCGCTACTCGATTGAACTTACCGAGGATGCGGAAGAGTTGTACGAAGTTGTTCAGCCCGAAGGTAACTTTGTCGTCCAGCCACGCAAGATTGCGATAAAACCGCTTAAAAACCAGTACCGCTATGTCGGCGAAGAGAGTGGCGCGATTGCCTTCGAACTGGCAGAAGCGTTGCCGGACGGAATAAGCGTGGTGGGAAATCTTACCTACGACGGCGGCGACAACGCAGGCGAATATCTGATAAAACAGGGCGACATTGCCGTTGTATGCGGTAGCGACGAGACTGTTTCGCAAAACTACGAATTGGTGCTGGACGACAGCGAACAGGTTTACTACACCGTACTGTCGCGCAAGATTGTGGTAAAGACCTCTGCGCTTGGCAGTGTTTACGGCGAGGCGGACAGCGAACTGCTTGCAAGTCTTGTGTACGGACAACTTGCCGACGGCGACAGCCTTGTCGCACTTCGACAAGAAGGCAACAACGCAGGCAAGTACGCAATCGATCGCGTTGAAGTTGTAAACGCAAACGGCGAGAACGTGACCGGCAACTACAGCATTGTGGTGATTGCAGGCGACTACGACATTGCAAAGCGTGCACTTACCGTTGTGCCGACGGGCTTTACCAAGATTTACGGCGAAGCCGACGGCGAGATTACATACACGGCAAGCGGACTTATCGACGGTGACGCGCTTGTGGGAAGCCTTGCGCGCGAAGCAGGCGAAAATGTCGGGTCGTACCGCATTTTGCAAGGCAGTCTTGCAAACGACAATTACGAAGTAACCGTTGCCGAAGCAAACTGCGTGATTACAGCAAAAAACGTAGTTGTAACGGCGGAAAACATTACCAAAATTTACGGCGAAACCGACCCCGAAATCGTGACAAATTGTGCCGATGCGGACGTCGCCGAACTGGGGCTGCACTTCATGCGTGAAGTGGGCGAAAACGTCGGCGAATACCGCATTTATCTCGAGCGTGCGACAAACATCAATTACAACGTGACGTTCGACGGAGCAACGCTTACCGTCAAGCAGGCGGAAGTGCTGGTTGAAGTGGAAAATCTGCAAAAGGTTTACGGCGAAGCCGACCCCGAATTCAGGTACGTTGCGGACGGCGCGGACAAAGACGAACTGCAACTCATGTTTGCGCGTGAAGCAGGCGAAAACGCAGGCGAGTACGCAATTACGGCAACCTGCAACGCCAACTACAAAGCGGTTGTAAACAACGCTACGCTGACGATAGTCAAGGCTGACAAGGCTATTTGCGCCGAGGCGCAGACAGCTGTTTACAACGGAAAAGAGCAACGCTACACGGCGCAGGACGACGTTGAAGTGATTTACCGCGACGGTGCAGGAAACGAAGTCGCCGCACCCGTAGACGCAGGCGAATATGAAGTGGAACTTGTGTACGCAGGTGACGAAAACCACAACGCAAACACCGTCAGGACGACACTTACCGTCAAGGCTAAGATGATTTCCGTAGTAGTGGACGTAACTCCGGTAAAATACGAAGGACAAAACATTATGCCCGTGTTTACTCTGTCGGAAGAGGTCAACGCAATGGTTGTGTTTGACGGCGGCTCGGCACCGACGGGCGCAGGCGAATACGGCTACACAATCGTATTCGAATCACAAAACTACTACTGCAACGTGCACGCAACATTGATTGTAGTGGCGTAAATGAGGTATCTCGCGACGGCAGGTAAGTCGTAACAAATGTGTTCGGTTGTTTATTGCAACAACATAATAAAGTCGGACGGCGCAAAGTATTGTGTGCCGCCCGACTTTTTTTTGCGCGGTAGTGTTGAAAAAAGCCGACGGATTTGATATAATCGTTGTATGAAAAAATTTACCAAAGAACAACAACAAGTAATTGATTTCCGCGGAAGGCGGCTGCTTGTTTCCGCTTCGGCAGGTACTGGCAAAACGACGGTAATGATTCAGCGCATTTTGTCGCTTATTGCAGACGGCGCGGACATTTCGCAATTTGTGGTAGTTACCTTCACCAATCTTGCCGCCGCAGAAATGAAGGCACGCCTCGCTCGGGAACTTGCCGCTGTAAGCAACGACAGACGAATGGTGGAACAGTTGGAAAAACTGGACAACGCAAACATCAGCACCATACACAGCTTTTGCAGCGAACTGCTACGTAATTACTTCTACCTTGTGGACATCGACCCCGGCTTTGCCATACCCGACAACGTGACGGTTGCCAACCTGAAAAAAGCAGTGCTTGACGAAATGTTTGCCGAGTATTTTGCGTCCGATGACGAAATTTTTGCATACGTACACAAAATTTTCAGCAAAAACAGGCAAGAAGACCGCTTCAAACAAACGGTTTTGTCACTGTATGAATTCGCACGCGGACTGGAAAACTTCGAAGAGTGGTATTTGTCTAAGAGGCAGAACTTTGTTGAGTATTCCGACGACAATCCGCTGATAAAAACGCTGCTTTGTGACATAACGACAACCTGCGTATACGTAAAAAACAACTTTGCAAAGTTGGCAAAGCGTTGCGACAACGAAGGGCTTACCTCCTTTGCGGAAATATGCCTGACCAACGCCGATTTGTGCGGCGAAGTGAAAAACGACAACTTGCAAAGCGCGGTGGATTACGTGTGCGTAAAACGGCTTGCCAGACTTCCTTCGGCAGGACGCGGCAAAAAAGCGGCGACAAACCTTGTAGAAATCGACGAAGCCATCGAAAAGCAAATCCGCGCGGACTTCGACACGCTGCTTAAAACCTACGACGACATGTCGAAAAAGTACCAGAAATTGTTCCGCGGAATGAGCGTTGACGAGTTGTGGCAACAAAACGTACAGACCGCTGTGTACACCGACAAACTGGTGGAAGTGGTGACGGAGTTCGAACGAAGGTATTTTGCCGCAAAAAAACAGCGCGGATACATCGACTTCGGCGACCTGGAACACCTTGCGCTTGCGATACTGCGTATGCCCGAGGCGCGCGACGAAATTGCCGCAAAGTACAAGTACGTGTTTGTGGACGAGTACCAGGACACAAGCCCCATTCAGGAAGAAATCGTCAAGGCGTTGAGCGATGCCGACCTGTTTATGGTGGGTGACGTCAAACAGTCAATTTACGGTTTCCGCGGCTGCGAACCTGAGATATTTTTGGCAAAATACAACCGCTACAAAAGCGGCGACGAGGGTACCGCCGTCAGACTGAACACCAACTTCCGCACGAATAACGAGATTTTCGACTTTGTCAACGACCTGTTTGGCCACGTAATGACGGCGGACTTCGGACGGGTGGATTACCGCAATGACGCCATGTTGGAAGGACCCAATTTGCGCGCACTTCCGTTGCCGTCGGTGCAGGTCAACCTTGTGTGCCCGCCGAAGGCAGAAAAGCCCAAGGTTGAGGGAATGTACGACATTACGTACATCGACAAGGCAGACGAAGGCGTTACTCAGGCAAAAATAATTGCCGCGAACGTAAGCAAATTTGTCGGCACACGCTACACGGACGGCAACGGCGAACATACCATAAGTTACGGTGACATCGTTGTGCTGACGCGTTCGCTGAAGGACAAGGCGACGGACATTTACGACGCGCTTGTCGAGGCTAACATCCCCGTAGTTGCCAATTTTAAGGTGGACGGCTACGCAAGTAAGGAAGTGCGCGACCTTGTAAACCTGCTTCGCATGTTGGACAACCCCTACAACGACGTGTACACTGTGGGCGTTTGCCTGTCTTGCTTCGGCAAATTTACCGAGGCGGAACTTGGCACGATACGCCTTGACACGGCAGGAAGAGTACCGTTCTACAAGCGGCTCAGGGACTACGCAAGAGATTTTGACGGCAATAAAATTGCACAAAAAATCAATACGTTGTTGGAATTTGTCGACAAAGTGCGCTTTTACTCGGTAAGCAGTACCGTGTGCGAAACGTTGCTGTATGTCATGAAACTGACCGACTACGAACTGTACGTGTCGGGATTACCCAACGGCGGACTTCGCGTGCGCAAACTGTATGGTTTTATCGAGTCGGTGCGCGGTGCGGCATATGCCGAAAGCGTGGACAAATTTTTGGAATACATCGACGAATCGGACGACAACGCAGTGGAAGAGGGCGTTGGTAACGCCGACGCGGTACGAATAATGACCATGCATGCTTCCAAAGGACTGGAATTTCCGATAGTAATTGTCGCGGCGACGGAAAACCGATTTAATTTGTCGCCCGAAGCGGTGGAACGCAACGTGGAATTGGGGCTTGCAATCAATTACTACGACTTTGATACCATGCGCGTAAGCGGCTCGATAGGCGCGACGGCGTGCGGAATGTTTAACAAAACAAAACAGCGCGAAGAAGAAATGCGTCTGCTGTACGTTGCGCTGACCCGTGCAAAATATATGCTTAACGTTGTAGGCAACGCCACGGAAAAGCAACTGAGCGATCTGCCCAAACAACCGCAAAAAGCCCTGAGTCACATGGACTGGATAATGAGTATGTTGCGAAGCAATTACGCCGAAACGGAATTTGCGACGGACAAACTGACGGTGGAAGTAAACCGCGATTTGCCCGAGTGCGAGGTGCGCTCGGCTGCGGCAATTTGCAGGCAGTACACCGACAAACAGGCGGTACTGGACAAAATGAATTATGTCTATCGCTTTTCCGAACAGGTTGACATGCCGCTTAAGGTGGTAAGTTCTGCTCTCGACAAAGAAGCCCTTGCCGTTGCCCAACAAGCCGACGAGGAAGAAATTGTTACGGAAGTGCTTGTTGACGATTACATGCCGGAAGAAGAACAAGCGACCAAAACGAGCGTGACAGGAAAAAAGAACGCGCAAAACAAGATTCCGCAAGATATTCTCGACAAACAAACGGAACGCAACAAGGTTGGCAGTGCGTACCACAAAGTGTTGCAGTACGTACCGCTTTCTGCAACCGAACGGCAGATTTGCGACGTTGTCGACAAACTTGTGTCTGACGAAACGCTGGACAAAAAGTATGCCGACGAAGTGTCGCCCGAGGTGGTCTGCCGCATTGTCAACGATCCGTCTTACCTTGCAATCTGCACAAAGGGCAAGGCGTACAGAGAGTTGCCGTTTATGCTCAGTGCGCCGTACAACGCGCTTGTGCCCGGCAGTAAATTTACCGACGATGTAATGTTGCAGGGCGTGATAGACCTGCTTGTTGTGGACGGAACGCACGCGACGGTTGTTGACTACAAGTACACGAAGCACAGCGACACCGTAAAGGAAAGGTATGCCGCGCAACTGAACAGTTACGTGATGGCGGTAAAGCAGATATTCGGTATTGACGATGTGGATTGTTACATACTATCCATTGCGGACGGGAAGTTGTTGAAGTTGTGATGCGATTTGCCGTTGAAAACGGCGTTTGCGTGCGGTTCGGAAACCGTCGAAGCAGTGTTACTGTTGAGTGGGCGCCGAAGTGCGTATGTGAGTGTAGTGGGGTCCTGTCGAGGAATTGCCAATATGGGAACGGCTGATGCCTCGCGCCGCTTCGCCTATTAAGGCTCGGTGGTAGGTACGCTTCCCAGCCGCAGGCTCGCGGTGATGTCCCTAATTGGCAACACCTCGCCACCCCTGATAAAGCTGACTAACCGTTTGTAATCGGTTCGCGTACTTCAAGTGTACTAACTTCGGCGTTAAGTAATTGAACGTGGCTATACAATGCTGTTTTCTACGTCAGCACTTTTGGTAATACCCCCACAGCGCCGCTACCCCGACCGCCCACCCCTCATGGTCAAGGGCACTCTATTGGTAGTAAAGGCGGAAAGATAAATGATAGGTAAAAGCAGTCTGCTGTTTTTACTGTCCCATCCCCTTTGTAAAACCACCCAAAAGTTTTCGGAAAGGGGCGCGGGGAAAACACCTTTTGCAAAAAGGGTTTTTCCCACAAACACACCCCCCCCAAAAAAAAAATAAAAATGAAGTATTCTGTAGACTTACAAACAAAACTTAAAAACCTGCCGGGTGAACCGGGCGTGTACATAATGTACGACGCGGACGGCAACATTCTGTACGTAGGCAAGGCGAAGTCGCTCAAAAATCGTGTGCGGCAGTACTTCCACGCGTCGGGCAACAAGACGGAAAAAGTGCTTGCGATGCTGAGCCACGTGGAAACGTTTGAGTACATCATTACCGCAAGCGAAGCCGACGCTCTGAACCTTGAAAACACGCTGATAAAAAAACACACGCCGCCCTACAACATTTTGCTTAAGGACGACAAACAGTATCCGTACATCAAGGTTGACCTTAGGGCGGATTTTCCGAAGTTTGTCAGCACGCGCAAACTTGCAAAGGACAAGTTCAGGTATTTCGGTCCCATTACGCAAGGCGGCGTAAAATCTTTTATGGACATACTTGGTACGGCATTCCCGACGATAACTTGCAACTACAACTTTGCCAAGTTGCCGAAAAACTTCCGTCCCTGCCTTAATTACCACATAGGCAAGTGTCCTGCGCCGTGCGTCGGTAAAATAAGCAAAGCCGACTACCGAAAAATAGTAAACGGAGCGGTGGCGTTTCTGGAAGGCGACGACAACGGTGTGCGCGAAGTGCTGACCGCCAAAATGTACGAAGCCAGCGACAAAATGCTGTACGAGCAGGCGCTTGCGTACAAAAAATACCTGCAACTTATCGACAAGATCAGCCAGCAGCGCATAGCGGTGCTTAACAAATTTGTAGATTACGACATGTTTGCGGTGGCAAGCAATGGCAAAAACTGCGTGGTAAATCACACAATGATACGTGGCGGCAAGGTGGTGTTCAGCGACAACAACGCTGTGACGGACGCAGGTATCGACGAAGCGCAGACGCTTGGCAGTTTTATCGCCGAGTACTGCCAACTTGTAAAACTTTGCGGCGAACTGTACACGAATATACCACTGCCCGACGAGGCGGAACTTGCCGAAACCGTGACAAAACTTACCGACGTCAGGACGACGATACACTGTCCGCAGCGCGGCGACAAACGACACCTTGTCGACATGAGCTACCGCAACGCCGTCGAGTACCTTACCAAAAGCCAGACGGCAATCGACAAACGCTACAATACGACGCATGGCGCGGTGCTTCAACTTAAGGAACTGTTGCACCTCAAAAAATTGCCGACGCGCGTGGAATGCTACGACATATCCAACGTGCAGGGCGTGGACAAGGTTGCCAGCATGGTAGTGTTTACCAACGGGCAAAAGGACGCGTCACAGTACAGACGGTTTAAGATACAAACCGTCGAAGGTGCAAACGACTTTGCCAGCATGCGCGAAGTGCTGCTGCGGCGGTTTGAACGAATGAAAGCCGACGATGGCGTGTTTGGCAAAACGCCCGACCTTATTGTGGTGGACGGAGGTTTGGGACAGTTGGAATATGCACGTCGCGCCATGGTGGAAAGCGGTGTGGAAGTGCAACTTGTTTCGCTTGCCAAACGCGAGGAACTTGTCTACACGTTGGGTAGCAATGAGCCGATTTGCCTGCCGCGCAACAGTTACGCGCTCAATCTGCTTATCAACATTCGTGACGAATCGCACAGATTTGCAATTACCTATTTCCGCAAGCTGCACAACAAAAACAGCGTAAAGTCGGTATTGCAGGACGTGCCCGGTATTGGTGAAAAACGTCGTATCGCGCTTGTGAAAAAGTACAAAAGTATGGACAATCTGCGCGCCGCTACGATAGATGACATTGCCGAAACTGACGGAATGAGCCGACCTGTGGCGGAAGAGTTGTATAAGTTTTTGCATGAGTAAGTGTTTTATGGGGAAAGGGGACTTTTTGAAAAACGTCCCCTTTCCCCATGCCCCAATCCCCCAAAACTTTGAAACGGGCGCCGTTATTTCAACGGCGTTTTTAGATTTTACATAAGTGCGCCGAATCACGGGTCGTGCACCCGCTAATTTGAAACAAGTTGTGGCTTTGCACATTAAATTTTGTCATGTTGAGCGGAACGAAGTGTAGCCGAAGCATCCCCCGGAAGGGAACCTTGTGAAACGGGCGCCGAAGTGTGGTAGTGTGTCTATGCGTGTGTCAAGGAATTAAGTCGCTGCGAGCGCGTGCTCGCTCGCTTCACTTCGGGCATTGTGTCTCGTGGTGGGTAGCCTACCCAGCCGCACCCTCGTTCAGATGTCGCTGCGACTTAACACCTTGCCGCACGTAACAACGCTTACTAACCGTTCGTAATCATTTTGTGTACCTCAAGTGTACTAACTTCGGCGGACGTAGTTTGGAAATCAACTAAATAGTGCAAATTTCCGTCAGATTACGTCATTTCGACCAAGCGAAGCGCGTGGAAAAATCTCCGCGGAAGCGCCATTATAAATTCCTTTGAGTATAATCAGTGTCAAGTTGAGTAAGCAACGTGTTGTTCGTTGAGAAGTCGAAATTTTACTTTGTCGCGTAAATTATTTTACTTTTTTTTTACTAAACAACTAACGGTAGTTTCTTCGTTTCAGTAGGTGCACGCTCCGTGCTCCCCAAAAGGCTTCTTGGTAAATAAAAACAGTCCGAAGTGCGTGTTGTCGCATTCGGACTGTTTTTTTTGTTGTTCTGTTGTTTTGTTTTTGTTGATATGTGCCTTTTTCCTTTTCGGTTGTTTCTGATCGATTGCGTGTCAAAAAATCGCAATATCAACGGCGGTGTGCGAGTCTGTTACTTCTTGAGAGAAGGAAAAAGTGTAAACGCGCCTTCAACAATGAACACAACGCCTATTACGATAAACATCCAGTCAAGCATTGCCCATTTGCTGACAATCAGCAGGATGCCGAGGATAATCGTAAGTGCGGCAACGATGATGCCAATTACGTCTTTGCTGCCTTTGCACAGCGCGATGAGGTCGCTTGCGCCTTTTACTACGAGCAGTGCGCCAAGGACAATCAGAACGATTTCTACAAACAGCCATCCGCCCAGGATTACCACTACGCCGATTGCCGCTTCGATAATACCGTTTGTCACACGTCTCTGGATGATGTCGTACACGCCGAGCGCGATAAACACGATACCGACGATTGTCATCAGCCAGTTGAGCATGCCTGACTTAAACACGATAAACAGCACACCCAACAGGATATACAGAATCGCAGCAATAACATTGTTGCTTACTTTTTTAGTACTTGCCATTTTGTTGCCTCCGTGTGTATTGTACGCAAATGTGCACCCGTGGTGACAATGCGTAACTTAATTAATGCCTATGTTTTACTACCTTATCGCAAAGTTGTCAAGTATTTTGCCGTGGTTATTCTGCACAGTGTGACAACTTGTCAACAAGTGGCGGGTATATGTTAATCACTGACTAATTTTGTCGTCGAAAAATACATACGTATATGATTTTTGTTTACGTGAGTGCGGTGTTTTATGTCGATTGTTACGTTGTTGCGGCTGTAAAAACGGCAACTGAACGTAAGGCGTAAGTCCAAATATTGATTTGCAAAGACAACAACAATCGGTCGGCGCATTCGACTTTTACGTCAGGCAATTTGTCTGCAAAAATCACAATATTGTTAAAACCATTATTGACATCGGTTTACCGTTAGTGTATAATGCAAATGTGACGAAAGTCATAATAATCAAGGAAGGGAAAAATATGAACAAAAGAACATTGCTTACCTGGATTTACGTACTTAAAATCTGTGTGGCGGTAGTTGCCGGTTTGGTTGCGTTGTGTATTCTGGCATCGGGCATCGTCAATTTGGCTCGAGGTTATTCTTCAAGCACGCTTATGGACGCGATTGATGTAATCGTGGGAACGGTTCGCTGGGGATTGTGGATTTTCGTTGTCGGTGAAGGCATTTTGTACGGCGTGGAATATCTTGTCAAACTCAACGACAAGGTGAGCGCAAACATTGTTGCAAAAACATTTGACCTCGATGACCTTGAACGTTTGTACAAAATGAAGCAGGACGGCGTAGTTACCGAAGAGGAATTTAACAAAGCCAAAACTTTGTTATTCAAACAACTTGACGTAAATGAAACGTCACCTAAGAAAGCAAAGAAAAAGCAAAAGAAAACAAATGATGCGGTGTCTGCCGACGGCGGTGCAAAATGAAAGTAAAAGATATACTGAAAAACCATAAATCTATCAGGGCGTGGTTTATCGTTACAATCGTATTCGGAAGTGTTGTTCTGTTTGCATTTCTTTTTTGTGCCTTCTGGGAAATGTTTAAGCTTGGCGTTGCCGATATTGGTTTCTTTACCATTGGATTTTTTGTTGCAATAAATGCAATCGGAGTTTGCATTGCGCTGCTCAATTTTGCCGTAACTATTGACAAGGCAAAACTTGCAGGCATGTACACCGACGGCAATCAAACGGTTGCGACAGAAAAAGTCAGACGGAACGACTTCGATACTATTTCTCACAGGCTGGACAAGCTGTTTGAATTGAAAGAAAACGGTGTAATTACCGAAGAAGAATTTGCCGAGCAAAAGAAGATTATATTAGGGGAGTAACATATGTTTGAAAGAAACGACAGAGTATTTAAGTTCTGGACTAAGTTTATCGGCATTGTTTCCATTGTCGGAATGGTTCTGTGCGTATTGGCAGGTATTATACTGCTGGCAACGGCGAACGGAAATTCGCAATCTCTCACGTATGGCATTTTGATGATAGTGGTGTATCCGCTTGCCATTTTGATTAACTGGGCATTGTTTAATCTGATTTTCTCTGTAATCAGAGATATCAAGTACATCCGCAACAAGTTGTACAGTCAACCAAACGAAAGCGATTTCGTCATTGACAAAATTGTAGAAAATCAAATTCGGAACGAAGCCGAAGCGGCAGAAGCGGCGCAAAAATCCGCCGACGAAGAGTTTGATAAACGGTGCAAGCAACTTGCTACGCTCAAAACATTGCTTGACCGCGGCGTGATTACGCAGGACGAATTTGAGGAGCAAAAGAAAAAGATATTGGGCAAGTAGTTCTGCAATTGTTTTGCATCATGCTGCCCGTTATACTATTGAATACGTAAAAATTCAAAAGACCGCTACTTTTTGTAGTGGTCTTTTGTAATGAAATTTTATATACGTATGTGAATTTTTGTGTTTTGTTGTACGTTTTTCATCGCAATCACTAACAACATTGAGAATGTTCTTGTTTTGTTTCTTCGTGTTGACGCTCGTTCAGTGTATATCCATTTTTTGATATATTAAGGTGTGATTTTTTTATAAGTTGGCTGTAATTATGTAATTGCGAAATATTATTCCGGATTACAATGAACCCTTTCGGGGGAGCACGGAGCGTGCACGATTAGTAAATCACATCATTTTCAAAACAGACTTCCCGACAAGTGCCTCGCAATGACATATTAAGAAACAACAATACAGTGTTTACGTCTGCCCCCTCATCCGTCACTACGTGACACCTTCTCCCCGAGGGC
>OLXC01000030.1_pt1 | contig 47843 bp, 39 predicted proteins | sample 1673851 | NCBI WGS metagenome assembly OLXC01 (sample SAMEA103958130, study PRJEB25191) | human gut metagenome | biome: human-associated habitat [ENVO:00009003]; feature: intestine environment [ENVO:2100002]; material: feces | place: Germany | collected 2013/2015
TAAGTATATACTTTGTATATCTTTAAATATTTACGACTTTTATCGGAGGCATTATGCTTTTATCGAAACTTGTGGGGGAACGCGTTAAGGAAGCCCCTGCGGACGTTACCATTTTAAGCCACGCGCTGCTTGCCCGCGCGGGGTATATCAAGCCGGTTGCAAACGGCATTTTCTCGCTTACTTCTCCCGCCCAGCTTATGGCGAAGAATATTGAAGACATTATCCGCGACGAAATGAACAAAATCGACGGACAGGAAGTGAAGTTCCCCGTCGTTATGCCCAGGGAACTCTGGGAGCAGTCGGGAAGATATTCAAGCATCGGCAGCGAGATGGTGCGGTTTAAGGATAGAAGCGGCAAAGATATGCTTCTCGGAATGACGCACGAAGAAGCGGCGGTACACCTTGCAAAAAACACCGTTTCGAGCTATAATCAGCTTCCGTTCATGATTTATCAGATTCAGACGAAGTTCCGCGACGAGCCTCGTTGCCGCGGCGGACTTATCCGCGTCAGGGAATTCACGATGAAAGACGCGTACTCGTTCCACATGACGCAGGAGGACCTTGAAAAGCATTATTACAAGGAATACGACGCATACAACAACATATTCCGCCGTATCGGGCTGAAAAAATTCATCGCGGTCAAGTCGGACAGCGGTATGATGGGCGGCAGTATCGCTCACGAATTTATGCTGCTGACAGAGGTCGGCGAAGACACGCTCGTGCTTTGCGACGAGTGCGGATACAAGTCGAATATGGAAGTCGCGACGGGCGTACGTCCCGAGGTCGATTTCGGCGCGGACGCGGAAAAGGAAGAGGTTTTCACCGGCGACGCCAAAGACATTGCGGAAGTTTCGGAGTTTTTGAAAGTTCAGCCTTATCAGACGATAAAGGCGGTCGTTTACGCCGTGAAGGGCGAAAAGACGGTTGTCGTCGCGTTTATCAGGGGCGATTTGGAAGTCAACGAAGCCAAACTCAAAAAAGCGATTATGAAAAACATCGTCCCGTGGGAAGCCGACGAAGAATCGGGGCTCGTCGCGGGAAATATCGGGCCAATCGGGCTTGACCTGAAAGACGGAATCGTCGTTTTCGATAAGTCTTTGGAAGGCGCGTACAATATGGTTACCGGCGCAAACAAACCGCTGTACCACGTGAAAGGCGTGAACGTCGCGCGCGATATTAAGCCCAAATCGTTCGTCGATATCGCAAAAGTGAAAGCAGGCGACAAATGCCCCGTTTGCGGAAAACCGCTGCACCTTGAAAACGGCATCGAAATCGGCAACATTTTCCAACTCGGCACGAAATACACAAAGAGCATGGGCATGACCGTGCTTAACGAAAAAGGCGAAGCCGTCAACCCCATTATGGGCTGTTACGGTATCGGCGTAGGCCGTGCAATCGCCGCAATCGCGCAGGAAAGCAACGACAAAGCAGGACTTATTCTGCCAATCACCGTTGCGCCTTACAAGGTGCACATCTGCCCCTTACGTATCGACGACCAAAACGTCCGCGAAAAGGCTTTTGCGCTGTACGACGCGCTTATGAAAAAAGGCGTGAACGTGTTGCTTGACGACCGCGAAAACGTCTCAAACGGCGTGAAATTCGCCGACGCCGACCTTATGGGTATGCCTATCCGCGTCGTGGTAAGCCCCCGCGGACTTCAAAACGACGAAATCGAAGTTACCGACCGCGCGACGCTTTCGGCGGACAAAGTGAAATACGAAGACGCGCTTTCCTATATCGACGCCATGATGGCAAGAAAATACGAGGAACTGAAATAATATATGGTGAGCATCGGCAACAGCTGGGACGAGATTTTGAAGGACGAGTTTTCGGGAGAAAACTACCTTAAAATCCGCGAATTTCTGAAAGACGAGTATTCTCATCACGTCTGCTATCCGTCGATGTACGACATATTCAACGCGCTGAAATACACCGATTATTACGCCGTCAAAGCGGTGATAATCGGACAAGACCCTTATCACGAAGAAGGGCAGGCTCACGGGCTTTCCTTCTCGGTGAAAAAAGGAGTGGATATTCCGCCGTCGCTTGTCAATATTTACAAGGAGCTGAAAAGCGATCTGGGCATTTCGCCCGCGCCGCACGGCTGTCTTGAAAGTTGGGCAAAGCAGGGCGTGCTTCTTCTGAACTCGGTATTGACGGTGCGCGCGCACCTTGCCAACAGCCACAAGAATTGCGGCTGGCAGATTTTCACCGACGATATTATCAAAAAACTTAACGAGCGGGATACCCCGATAGTCTTTATTCTGTGGGGCGCAAACGCCCGTTCGAAAAAGCAATATATTACAAATCCGATACATTACGTTATCGAAAGCGCACATCCAAGTCCGCTTTCTGCATACAACGGCTTTTTCGGCAGCAAGCCGTTTTCAAGGACGAACGAGTTTTTGGAAAAAAACGGTATCGCGCCGATCGAATGGGAAATTAAGGATTGATGAAAGAAAAAACAGGGCAGTTGTTCAAGGCTGTCGGCAAAAAAATTAAGAATCTTATGACTCCCGCGCGATATATCGTGCTCGGGTTTTTGGGCGTCATCGCCGTCGGGACGATTTTGCTGGTGCTTCCGTTTTCTTCGGCAAGCGGAAAGACAATCGGCTTTGTTCCCGCGTTGTTCACGTCGACGACCACGGTGTGCGTGACGGGGCTTACCGTCATAGATCCCGCAACTCAGCTGTCGATTTTCGGACAAATCGTCGTTTTGTTGCTCATACAAATCGGCGGTCTCGGGTTCATGACCACGACGACGTTCATGTTTATGCTTGTCGGCAAGAAAATCAGCCTGAAAGAGCGCATGACGATTCAGGAGTCGCTTGACCAGGACAGCCTGAAAGGCGTTGTGAAACTGACAAAACGAATCCTTGTGTTCACGTTCATTTTTGAAGGGTTCGGCACGCTGATGCTTATGACAAGGCTTGTCCCCGCACTCGGCGCGCGCGGCATATACGTTTCGTTGTTCACGGCGGTTTCGTCGTTCTGCAACGCGGGCCTCGACATAATGGGCAAAGACTACGGCGCGTTTTCCAGCATTTCGGCATTTTCGCACGATCCCGTCGTACTTATCACCGTAATGGTGCTTATCATATCGGGCGGGCTCGGCTTTTTGGTTTTCAACGACATATTAAGGAAAAAGAGAAACAGACCGCTTCGGCTTCACACGCGCGTTTCGCTTTCGATGACGGCGATTTTGCTTGTTGTCGGCGCGGCGATGATACTCGGTATCGAATGGAACAATCCCGGCACGCTCGGTCCGATGGACTGGGGCGACAAAGTCCTTAACGCGTTTTTCCAGTCGACGACGGCAAGGACAGCGGGCTGGACGTCGATAAACCAGGCAAATCTCACGGACGGCGCAAAAGTCGCGACGATGGTGCTTATGTTCGTCGGCGCGTGTCCCGCATCGACGGGCGGCGGCGTAAAAACCACAACCATTTTCGTTATGATTATGTTGTTCGCGTCCGTATTCCGTGGCCGCGACGAAGTCGTTGTCGGCAAGGAAACAATCAATACAAGGACGATAAAACGCGCGGCGGTCGTTACGACGGCATGTTTCCTGGGATCTTTTGCGCAGGCTCTCATAATCTGGGCGACGGAGGCGGCGTACGGCGTGCAGTTGTCCGTCATCGACAGCATGTACGAGGCGTTCAGCGCGTTCGGCACGGTCGGCGTATCGGCAGGGCTCACGACGTCGCTCCATACACCCGCGCTCATTACGCTGTGTTTTTCGATGTTCATCGGTCGTCTCGGGCCGCTGACAATCGGCACCGCGCTTTTGAATACAAAAAAACAATCGGCAAATATCAAATACCCCGATGCCAAAATTCTTATCGGATAAGCGGAGGTTTATTTTATGAAAAACAAAAAATCGAAAAATCAACAATTTGCGGTAATCGGACTTGGCAGATTCGGCTCGACCGTCGCGAAAACCTTGTTTGAAAAAGGCGAGGAAGTCCTTGCCGTCGATATAAAAGAAGAGGTCATCACGGAAGCGCACGAGTACACCACGCACGCCGTCGTCGCCGACGTTACCGACGAACGCACTTTGCGCGCGCTCGGCATCGAAAACTTCGACGTCGTCATTATCGGCATCGCAAGCGACCTGGAAGCAAGCGTTTTGTGCACGCTCACCTGCAAGGAAATCGGCGTCAAAAAGGTCATCGCAAAGGCCGAAAACCTTAAACATAAAATGGTTTTGGAACGCGTCGGCGCGGACGAGGTCGTCATTCCCGAAATGGAAATGGGCGAAAAAATGGGCGCACGCCTTGCCAACCCCTTGCTGCACGACATAATGACCATAAGCAGCAAATACAGCATTATCGAAATGGAACTTCCGTCAAGTTGGGCAGGAAGCTCCCTTGTGACGCTGGATATCCGCAAAAAATACGACGTCAACGTTCTTGCGGTCGAGCGCGACAACGACGTCATCGTCAACTTCGCCGCGGACGAGCCTTTGCTTGACGGCGATACGTTGCTTGTCGGCGGGAGCAGGGAGATGCTCGATCTTCTTCAAAACCAATACAATTAAGCAAAACGGCGACAATTCGCGCCTTTTCGGCGTTTTTACAGAACCCGAAAACTCGTGTACGCTCAGTACACTAGGGTTTTCGGAACCTGCAAAGAACCCCAAAAATCCATCAAATTCTCGCCGTTTTAGAGAGAGAGTATTATATCCCGCCTTTTTATGGCGGGAATATTTATGTCATTGCGAGGAGCAAAGCGACGTGGCAATCCCCCGGAAGGGCACCATATTACAAAACCCACGCAAGATACTTTTGTACTTGCGTGCAACAAAAAAAACGCACCGTGGAAACGGTGCGTTTTTGATTGGTTTAATAATTAGTCTGCTTTGTAGGGAAGCAATGCCATAACGCGGGCGCGTTTGATTGCGTCGGACAAGAAGCGTTGATGTTTTGCACAAACGCCGGTCATACGACGGGGCATCATCTTGCCTTTTTCGGTGATGTATTTGCGAAGTTTGGCAACGTCTTTGTAGTCGATTTCGGTTGCCTTATCGACGCAGAATTGGCAGACTTTCTTTTTGGGAATTCTTTTGCCGCCCTGAACGGGGCGTTTTACTTCTTCACTCATTTTAATATACCTCTTAATTATTGAGCCCTATATACGGGCGAAAATCAGAAGGGCAGATTTTCGTCAACGGCTTTAAGGTCGTCGAACACGCCGTCGTTCGAGGCGGATTCGTCTTCGGCCTTGGTGCTGAGGAACTGAACCTCGTCGGCAACGATTTCGGTGACGTATCTGCGGCTTCCGTCGGGAGCGTCGTAACTGCGGGTCTGAACCGATCCGGATACGGCCGCTTTACTGCCTTTTTTCAAGTATTTGTTGCAATGTTCCGCCTGCGTTCTCCATACGACAACGGGAAGGAAGTCGGTATCTCTTACGCCGTCGCTGTTGGAAAATCTGCGCGACACGGCAAGCGTGAATCTGCAAACGGGAATGCCCGAGCCGGTGTTGGTGAGTTCGGGATTCTTTGTTAAATTACCGATTAAAAATACTTTGTTCATAAATGACCCCTTATGCGGTTATTTGCGGATAATCATCTGACGTACGATTGCGTCTGTGATTTTCATCTGACGATCGATTTCGGCGGGAGCGGATGCGTCTGCCGTAAAGTTCATCAAGACGTAGTAGCCTTCGTTCTTATCGTTGATGGGATATGCATATTTGCGGGTACCCCACTTGTCAATGCCGTCAACGGTGCCGCCGAGCTTTACGACGAGGTCCGAGAACCTGTCGACGAGAGCAGCCTTGTCTTCTTCCGAAACGTCATTGTCGATGATGTAAAGGATTTCATACTTGTTCATCTTTTTATACCTCCTTGTGGACTTTGTGGCCTGCTTAAACAGGCAAGGAAATTCGTTGATAATATATCAACGTGCAATTATTATAAATAATTTATTCATTTATGTAAAGCGAAAATCGGCGAAAAAGTCAGCGATTTAACGATTTTTTCAGCGATTTTCTTATTTTTTGCATGGTGTTGTCGACTTTTTTTGTGGAAACCGAAAGAGAGGCGGCGATTTCCCGATACGAGTCGCCGTCAAGATAAGCGTAAAAAATCCGCTGTTCTTCTTCCGACAAAACGCTTTCGATTTCCCGCATTAAAAGGGTTTCCCGCTCCTCTTCGATATAAACGGTTTCGGGATTGCCTGACGCGATTTCGACGTCGTCAAGCGGCACGCTGTCATTAAGCGCGCGATTTTTCCCGCTTGAAGATTTCCTGATTAACCCGATGATTCTTTTTCTGACGCAGATGTAGGCGAACGTTGTGAAACTCGCGCCGGCTTTTTCGTCGTAATTCATAATCGCGTTGAACAGCGCGACCATTCCTTCCTGCACAAGATCGTCGGTGTCGCCCGACGGCAAAAAGAAGCGGCGCACCGCCTTGTTGACCAGCGATTTATGACGATGCAGCAGTTCGTTTACGGCGGCGGAGTCGTTTGACTGCGCGCGTTTTGCAAGTTCCTCGTCGGGCAAAGTTTCGTATGTCATTTTCTGTCCTGTCGTACCTTTTCGTAAATCACGACGGCGGCGGCAACCGAGGCGTTCAGACTGTTGATTTTTCCGCTCATCGGAATGGAGATTACGCCGTCGGCAAGTTCTTTTGAAAGGCGTTTTACGCCGCTGTCCTCGCCGCCGACAAGCAATGCGATTGCGCCGGTAAGATTTGCACGATACATAGGTTCACCGTCCATATCCGCGCAATAAACATACACATTTTGCGATTTAAGATAATTTATCGCGTCGTTGACGTTGGTAACTTTCGCGATTTTCACGTGTTCCGCCGCGCCTGCGGAGCACCTTAAAACGGTGTCGTTCACGGTAACGCCGCGGTGCTTTCCGATGACGATCCCGTGTACGCCCGCGCACTCCGCCGTACGGATAATGCTGCCGAGATTGTGGGGGTCCGAAAGTTCGTCCAGAATCACGATAAAGGGCGGCTCGTCTTTCGATTTCGCAAAAGACAAAATGTCGTCCAAAGACGAATAAACAAACTCCGTCTGAGTAAGCGCGACTCCCTGATGTTTTGCGTTTTGCGTGATGCGGTCGAGCGCGGTTTTATCGACGACGGACACGACGATTTTCTTTTCTTTTGCAAGGGCGATTATGTTTTTTACGACGCCCGTCGTTTCGCCTCTTTGCACGTAAAGTTTTTCAACGGTTGCGTCGGAGCGCAACGCCTCATACACTGCGTTTTTTCCCGTAATTAACATGATTTCTCCTTATTCGATTGAAAGCAATTCGTTCAGGCGGTCGTGTTTGCCCGTGAGATACAGATATCCGAGAAGAGCCTCGAATCCGCTTGCTTTTTTGTAGTCGCCGATACTTGCGTTTTTTGCCGACGACGAATAATGCGCGTTTCTTGCGCGCTTGTAAACCGCGACTTCTTCTTCCGAAAGACACGGCAGCAGTTTTTCGATTTTATCCGCCTGCGCTTCCGCCTTGATTTCCTTGGTTGCGAGTTTATGGAGCGCGCCCGATTTTTTGTCGGACGAAAGGGCAAGCCGCGTTCTGACGTACAGTTGTTGTACGGAGTCGCCGACGAAAGCGAGAACAAGCGGATTCATCTCATCCGCTTCGGCTTTTGTGATTATCGTCGTAAGAAAAGGAATGGTATCTTGCATAAGACCGATTATATCACATCGAAGTGGCTTTAACAAGAAAAAATCGTATTGACCTTTTAACAAGATTAGTATAAAATATATTTACTATGAAAAACAAAAGATTTTTAAAAATAACGCTGATTGCCGCGGTTGTCGCGCTTCTTTGCGCCGCGCTTTGCGGATGCAGTCTTATACAAGGAATTTTACACCCGGAAGGGAAGTTTGCGCTGTCCGAAAGCGAGATAACGCTGAAAATCGGCGAAACGTACGACGTAACGCTCAGTAACGGGCGCACCGACGAGTTCACTTTGTCCACGTCGGACAAAACAAAGGTCGAAATATACGGGCGGACAAGCATAAAAGCCGTCGGGAAAACCCAGACCGCGGTCACGATTACCGCAACCAACGGCAAAGGCGACACGGCGGAACTCAAAGTAAACGTCGATTACGCCGACGTTTCAACGGTAAAAATCGGCGTTGAAAATCAATATCAGTTGTTGCAATCTGGCGAAACGCCGAAAAGAGTCGATTTTTCCGCAACGCTCAACGACGGCACGAACCCCGCCACCGTCATTTCGTGGAAATTCACGAACGGCGCGGGCAAAGAAGTCGCAACGGCAAGCGGTAAAACCGCGTCGTATCTTCCAAGCCCGGGCGAAATATATTTTGCCACCGTAACGGCGGACGGAAAATCCGCAACCGTTGGATTCTGCGCCGACAAGGAACTTCTTGTATATCTTGACAAATATCGCGTCGGTACGGAAGAAAAAATCGTCGTGCGCGCAAGATATTTCGACAACTCGCTTCTCGGCAAAACCGCGACGGCGTACGTTTACGACGAAGACGGGAATTTGATTTCCACGACGACTCTTGAAACAATCCCTTCAAAAGGCATAGGCGAGGTCAACGATACGATTGCCGCAATCGGAAAAGAAGGGGCATTCACCTTAAAAGTCGTTGTGGGCGAAGTAAGCCGCGAAGTTAATTTCGTCGTCAAGGACAACGTTGCCGCAAACCATATCGAAGTCGGTGTGACAGGAAATCTCAGCCAGACCACGGCGGAAACGGTAACGTTCACGGCAACTCTTTCGCCCGCAAAAGCCGACGTTGAAAGCGTCAAATGGTACGTCAACGACAAGTATTATTCGACGGGCAAAACCTTTTCGTTTAAGCCGACGAACCGCGGCGAATATAAGGTAACGGCGGAAATAAACAAAATCACGAAAACAAAAACTATCGTATATCTTTCGGAAAACGACGAAGCGTGGTACTACGCCTCGCACTTCCACGACTACGGCGGATACGCGCAAAACAGATATATAACGTCCAAGGATGAACTTAAAAACCTTATCCTTTTCGTTCTGGAAAACAAAATCGCGGAAATCACGTTTTACGCGGGATACTCGACGCCCGAAACCGTGAAAAAAGACGTGTCCGAAGTCAGGGATTGCGTTGAAGAGTCGGGCATTATCCCGGGATATTCGCTTGAAACGAGCGGCAACGAGTTCACGATAAAATTCAGGTTCTTCGCCGACGAGGCAGGTCTTATCGAGACGGTCAATTCGCCCGAGTACGACGCGCCCGACGGCTTTGGCGACGCCGTGCAAAATACGTATTCGAAACCCCATTACGACAACGTAAAGAAAACAAGAAACTTTTATATCGACAGCGTGAAAGAAACGATGAGCGTGTCGACCAGCAACATGCTTTACAAGGCGGTGGCGTGGGGCTACAAGCCCGTGTTTATGGGTTCGCAAGCCGAAAATCTCAAACAAATATACGATAACGCGAAAGACGCGCTGTCTTATATCGTGTCCGACGAAATGAGCGAATACGAAAAAGTCCACGCAATCTACGACTACATAATCTACAACGTGCGCTACGACCACGACTGTGCAAACGCACAGGATAAATATAATACCAACAATGCGCTTTTAACGGAAGAAGAAAAAAATGAATTAAAAAACTTAAATCTTAACGAAAAAATGAAATATTACGGATATTACCTTGAAGGGATATTCCTTGATAAGTTTTATAAGAAAGATATGCACGCCGTCTGCGACGGGAAGTCGAAAGCGTTCGTTTTAATGTGCGGAATCGAGGGTATCACCGCCGTACGTATCAGCGGCGAAGCGTTAAGCGACGGCAAAAATTTCGGCGGACACGCCTGGAACAAAGTCCTGCTTGACCTTAACGGCACGGGGGACAAGGAGTGGTATTTCGTCGACACGACCTGGGGCGACGTCGGCGACGACAGCAAGGAATTTTTGTCGCACGCCTACTTCCTGTTGTCCGATGACGAAGTGAAAAACACTCACGACGAAAACCCGGGACACGATTACCCGAAAGCGGAAGGAAAATTCGATTATTACGCGCACGAAACTTATACGTCAAGCGGCACGGAATACAATTACGTCATCACAAACAGAAATCTTGCGGCACAGCAAATGGCGCGCGCGTTGAAAACGCTCCCGAAATCGACGATTGTGGAGTTTGAATTTGCGTTTTCCTTAACCAAGGACGCGGCGAAGAATTACGCAAAAGAAGCGATGAAAGCGTCCGGGCGCGGGCTTGAAGGATACAGCTATGCGATAATACGCTCAAACGTTCTGGTGATTATGATTGGCGCCGCTGCGTAATCAGCGCAAATAACAGTTCAACAATACAAAATCCCGCAATAAAGCCTGCGATTTGGTAAAATCTTATGTTACCGCCGCAGGTTTTTTCAAGCGCGAAAAACAGCATTGCAAGCGTTGCCGCCGTAAAAATAACGTCGGAAAAGAACGCGAAAAACTTCTTTCTCACGACTTTCCGCAATCCGCGAAGCAGGGCGTAAAGCACGCCCGACGTCATTCCGCAAAGAATCATCGAAAGAAAGATAAAACTTTCGGAAATTATCGAGTGCGTCATTTGAAAATCTTTTTGATAAGTCCCGCCTTCGTGAGCGTTTCCGAAAACCTGATTTCTTTCACTCTGCCGGTTGCCGAAAGCCGTCCCGAGTCAAGGTTGATTTCGGTGACGGAAAGCCCTTCGCCCGTGATTGTCAACGTTTCCTTGTTTTGCATCAATACAATCGACTTGTCGCCCGACGAAATCACTTTTGAAACGGACGTAACGGTCAGGCGGTCGTTTTCGAGCGCGAGCGCTCCTCTTTTTTCGTTTTCCATAAAAACAATGTATGCATTGAGTTTTCATAAATTGACAAACTCTTATTACTTGTTTATAATAGTTGTATTATTTTAGTGAGGGACTTATGTTATTCGGAGTAATCGACATAGGCAGCACGTCCGTAAGGCTTATGATGACGGACGGCGAAAAGGTCGAAAAAAGGGTGAACACGACGCGTCTTGCCGAGAATATGGACGAGATGAACACGTTGCAACCCGTCAGTATCGAACGTACGGCTCAGGCCGTTGCGGAGTATTATTTCGTTGCGATGCAAAACGGCGCGGAAGACGTCTATGCCTATGCGACGGAAGCGGTGCGCTCCGCGAAAAACAAATACAGGTTCGTCGACAGAGTCAGGGAACTTTGCGGGCTTGAAATCGACATTCTGGACAAAAAGACCGAGGCGGAAATCGGGTTCTTGGGCGCAAGCACGAAAGGCAGATGCTGCGTTATCGACATGGGCGGCGCAAGCACCGAAATTTCGGTCGGCGACGGCGAAAACATATTATATTCCAAAAGTTTGCCGTACGGCATCGTCAGGCTTTCCGCAATCGAGCGCGAAAAAATCGAAATGACGCCGTTCATCAACGACTGTCTTATGGGATACGGCGAAATTCCGCCGTTTGACAACGTCATCGCAATCGGAGGCACGATATCCACGATGGCAGCGATGAAAAACCAACTTGAAAAATACGATCCGAACGTCGTCAACGGCTCGGTGCTGACGCTTGCCGACATCGAAAACATGTATGACAAAATCAGCAAAATGACGATGGAAGAACGCCGCCACGTGAAAGGACTCCCCGAAAAGCGCGCAGACATCATCGCCCCGGGCATACTCATGTATTCGCTTATTCTGAAATATCTCGGCGCGGACAAACTCACCGTCAGCGAGGGCGACGGCGCGGAAGGCTATCTCATCAAACTCGGCGTATTGCCGCACGGGTTCAGGGCAATTTATCAGAAGATAATTTAATTTAAGGATATTTATGAAAAATCTTACAAGCAGCGAACTTCGCAAAATTTATCTCGACTACTACAAATCAAAGGGACACGCCGTTATTTCCAGCGCGTCGCTTATCCCCGAAAACGATCCGACGGTATTGTTCACGACGGCGGGCATGCACCCCCTCGTACCGTACCTTCTCGGCGAAAAACACCCCGCGGGCAACCGTCTGACCGACGTGCAAATCTGCGTCCGCACGGGCGATATCGAAGAAGTCGGCGATCCGACGCACTGCACGTTTTTTGAAATGCTGGGCAGATGGTCGCTCGGAGATTACTTCAAGGAATACGCAATTTCCTGCTCGTACGACTTTTTGCTGAACCGGCTGGAATTTGACAAAGACAAATTCGCGGTTACCGTTTTCAAGGGCGACGAAGACTGCCCCCGCGACGACGAAAGCGCGGAATTCTGGAAAAAGATGGGCGTCCCCGAAGACCGCATTTTCTTCCTTCCGAAAGAAAACAACTGGTGGGGTCCCGCCGGCGTTACCGGTCCTTGCGGTCCCGACACCGAAATGTTCATCGACACGGGAAAACCCAAATGTTCGGACGAATGTTCGCCCGCGTGCGACTGCGGCAAGTACGTCGAAATCGGCAACGACGTCTTTATGCAATACTTCAAAAACGCCGACGGCACCTTCTCGCCGCTTAAACAAAAGAACGTCGACGAGGGAATGGGGCTTGAACGTATGCTTTGCATTCTGAACGGATACAAATCGGTTTATGAAACCGACTTGTTCAAACCCGCAATCGCGCTCATCGAAAATCTTTCGGGACACAAGTACGACGAAAGCGAAACCGTCACGAAAGCGATGCGAATAATCGCCGATCATATCCGCACCTCGACCTTCCTTATCGGCGACGTGAAAGGCATTGTGCCAAGCAACGTTGACCAAGGCTATATTTTGAGAAGACTTATCCGTCGTGCGGTGCGTTTCGGACGCATCATCGACCTTCCCGAGCGTTCCCTTTCCAAAATTGCGGAACAGTATATTTCGCAATATCAGGACGTTTATCAGTATCTTTTGACCAATAAAGACAGGATTGTGTCGGAACTTGACAAGGAAGAAATCAGATTCTCCAACACTTTGCAACAAGGTTTGAAGGAGTTTGAAAAGGTCATCACTCACATTCCCACAAAGACGATAAGCGGAAAAACCGCGTTCCGTCTTTACGATACTTTCGGATTCCCCATCGAGATGACGGAAGAACTCGCGCACGAAAACGGGTTCGAAGTCGACGTGCAAGGATACGAAGACGCGTTCAAGGAACATCAGAAAAAATCGCAGGCGGGCGCGGAACAGAAATTCCACGGCGGGCTTGCGGACAATTCCGAAGAAACCGCAAAACTCCACACAGCAACGCACCTTTTACATTCCGCTCTTATGAAAGTTCTGGGCGGAGAGGCGCGTCAGCGTGGCAGCAATATCACTGCCGAAAGATTAAGGTTCGACTTCGGTTTCGACCGTGCAATGACGGCGGACGAAATAAAGGCGGTTGAAGACCTTGTCAACGAACAAATCAAAAAGAATATCCCCGTCGTGTGCGAAGAAATGACCGTTGACGAAGCGAAAGCGCAGGGCGCAATCGGTATCTTCGACAACAAGTACGGCGAAAAGGTAAAAGTTTATACCATCGGCGATTTCAGCAAGGAAATTTGCGGCGGACCGCACGCAAACAACACGGGCGACTTAAAATCTTTCAAAATCACGAAAGAACAGTCAAGTTCCGCGGGAGTCAGGCGTATCAAAGCCGTCATCGGTCAATAACACCGAAAAAAAGAAAACCCAACCAAAAAATCAAAAAGAAAACACAAAACCAACGCGGTTTTGTGTTTTTTATTTTGCCGTTCAGCGATTGCTTTCAAGGAATTTGTCGATATAGTTGCCGACGCTTAACGCGTGTTCCAGATATTTATCGGGCGAGGCGTCGTAAACGTAGGCGGCGTCCTTCGTTTCAAGCGTAGTCGTGCCGCGGTAACTCGTTTTCGCAAGGCGGGGCAGCGTGTACTGCCAGTCGATGCTGCCGTCAAAGGGTATGAAATGGGAATCCTTATCGGCGAAATTGTCGTGCAGGTGCAGGGCGAAAACCCTGTCGCCGAAAAGCCCCAGCCAATCCTGAACGCGCCAGTAGTGGTCGTGTCCGACGTCATAGCAAAGCCCGACGTAAGGCGACTTGAAATTTTCCAGAACGTAGGTGACGTGGTCTTTCGTGATGACGTTTTCAAACGCAAGTTTCACGTTTGCGTTTTCCGCAAATTTCACAAGGTCTTCGATACGATTCGTGCCGATTGTCGACACAAAAGGCGGAAAATCGCCGTGCGTCAGGTGGCAGACAACCGTTTTCACGCCGTGTTTCGAGGCTGCCGCAATTTCGTCCTTAAAGCGGGAAATGCGTTCGTCCCCTTCCTTGCAGTCGATCCACATTTCGTTCAGGTGGTCGCAACTTAAATGGAAGTTTTCAATGAAAAGCCCGGCGCGTTCGGCAAGGGTGGCGCGTTCGTCCGCGGATTCTTTGGCGTCGGGGCCGAGCCATATCATGACCGAGCCGAAGCCCTTCTCCCTGAACTTATCGAAGCGTTCCGCCATGCTAAGGTTCATTAAATTGTTTGACGTTAAACCGACCATATAAATACCATTACCTCGTTTGATAGGATTATAGCACCGATTTTAAAATATGTAAAGAGCGCGTTATTATCTTGTGTTCATAACGAATGACAAATTAACAAAAGTTTTGTATAATCGGACGTATGAGAATCGAGATTATCAACGGCTCCGTCGAGTACGACGGCAATACGGTGCTTTCCGAAATAAATTTTTCGGTGTCGGACAAGGAAAAAATCGCGCTTGTCGGCAGGAACGGCTCCGGAAAAACCAGCATATTGAAGTGTATTAGCGGGGAAGTGCCGCTTGTGTCCGGCACCGGCGACGAAAAATTCTCGTTTTCGATATCGGGCGCGCCGAAAATCGGATATCTTCAACAGGTGTCTTTGAACGACGAACTGACTCTCCGACAGGAAATATTGTCGGCGTATAAGGACGTCGTCGGGCTTGAAAACAAATTGCAGAACCTTCTTGACAAAATGAGCGAAAATCCGTCGGACGAAAACGTCGGCGCGTACTCGCGCGCAATGGAAAGGTTTGAAAATATCGGCGGATACCTTTATAAAAAGGAATATCTGACGGCGGTGAGCAAATTCGGGTTTTCCGCCGAAGACCTTGACAAAAAACTTTCGTGCTTTTCGGGCGGACAGCGCACAAAAATCGCGCTTATGAAACTGCTGCTTGAAAAACCTGACGTTTTACTTCTGGACGAGCCCACGAACCATCTTGACATTACCGCGGTGGAGTGGCTGGAAGGATACCTTAAAAACTATAAAAATTCGGTCGTCATCGTGTCGCACGACCGTATGTTTTTGGACCGCATCGTCGGCGTCGTTTACGAAATCGAGTACGGCGTCACGACAAGATACAAGGGCAACTACACGGCGTTTTTGGCGCAAAAACAACAGGCGTACGAAAAGGCGCTTAAAGACGCAAAATGGAAATCCGCCGAAATCGACAGGCTCCGAAAAATTGTCGAAAGATTCCGCTACAAGGCGACGAAAGCCGCAATGGCGCAGTCGAAACTGAAAGAAATCGAAAGGCTTGGTACTGTCGAAACCCCGCGCCGCTTCGACACCTCGACGTTTGCATCGTCTTTCCAGCCCGAGTACGAAAGCGTCAGGGACGCGCTGTTTGTGAAAGACCTTGTTTTCGGATACGATAAACCGTTGGGCGAAATCTCGCTTGCCGTCGAAAAGGGACAGAAAATCGGCGTGATCGGCAGCAACGGCACGGGCAAATCTACGTTACTTAAAACGATAACGGGGCTTATTCCGCCGCTTTCGGGCGACGTCCGATTCGGCGTTAAAACGCGCGTCGGGTACTTCGACCAGACCATTGCCGCAACGAAAAGCGAGTTGAGCGTCCTTGAAGACTTCCGTGCGGAATTTCCGGAACTTAACGACGGGGAAATACGAAAAACGCTGGGCGGATTCTTGCTTTCGGGAGACGACGTTTTCAAGTGCGTCAAAGATTTGTCGGGCGGCGAAAAGGTGCGCCTTGCGCTTTCAAAAATATTCCGCCGTCGTCCCAACTTCCTGATTCTCGACGAGCCGACCAACCACATGGACATCATCGGCAAGGAAACCCTTGAAAAACTTCTGATGGATTTTTCGGGCACGGTCATCGTCGTGTCGCACGACAGGTATCTTATAAACCGCGTTGCAAAAAGCCTTATCGTGTTTGAAAACGGCGGGGTAAGATACTTCGACGGCACTTTCGACGAGTACGAAGAAAGAGAAAAAGAAACCGCGGAAGAAGTCGCAAAGGAAAAGCCCGAAAAGACCAAAAAAACCGGCGGGGAACGCTACGTCGAAAGTAAGGAAGAAGCACGGCGCAAACACCGCGTTGAGTTTTTGGAAAAAAAGATCACCGCGCTTGAAGAAGAACTAAGCCGGGTGCAGGCAAAATTCGACGACGAAACCGTCAACACCGACTACAAAAAAGTAATGGCGGTCGAAGAAGAAATAAAAACGATTGAAGAAAAACTTGATCCACTGATAACCGAGTGGACGGAACTTTCGGAATAAAAGAAGGGATAACGCAAAAAGCGTTATCCCTTCTTTTTTTGGCGTTTATCTTTCAAAATCGTCGCATCAAAGTTTTGTTTTTGACAAGAAAGTGGTTTTTGGCGGTTTTATTTTATTTCGACGACTTCGTAGCCTTCGTTTGTTACCGCGGATTTCAACACGTCGTTGTTTACGTCCGACGAAAGCGTTACGACCGCCGTTTTGTTTTCAAGCGACACTTCGACGTCTTTGACGCCGTCGACTTTTTGCAGGGCGGATTTCACGTGAGCCACGCAATGCGCGCACATCATACCTTCGATTTTCAACGTTTTTTTCATACTTTGTTCTCCTTTTTTAATTTCGGTGTTTTTGGTTTTTGAAATATCGTTCACGTCGATTTTCACGACTTTTTTCCTGTGTTTTACGGGCTTGTCAAGGTTGATAAGATTAAGTCTTAACGCGTTCAGCACGACGCATACGCTTGAAAGGCTCATTGCCGCCGCGCCCCACATGGGATTCAGCGTAACGCCGAGCGGAGAGAACACGCCTGCGGCGATGGGAATACACACGACGTTGTAAATAAACGCCCAGAACAGGTTTTCGCGGATATTCAGAAGGGTGCGACGGGAAAGGCTTATCGCGCGCGGCACGTCCGAAAGTTCCGACTTCATCAGCACGACGTCCGCGCTGTCGATTGCGACGTCGGTGCCCGCGCCGATTGCAATGCCGACGTCCGCGCGGGTAAGGGCGGGAGCGTCGTTGATTCCGTCGCCGACCATGACAACCTTTCCGTACTTTTGAAGGTTTGACAAAACGGCGTCTTTTTCGTCGGGAAGAACGTCCGGGATAACGCAGTCGACGTCGCAGGTTTTTGCAACCGCATTTGCGCTGAGCGCGTTGTCGCCCGTAAGCATGGTTACGAACAGACCTTGTTCTTTCATTCGTTTTATCGCGCCCGCGCTATCTGATTTCAGCTCGTCCGACACGGCGATTACGCCGATAATTTTATTGTTTTTCGCAACGTACAACGGGGTTTTGCCGTCCCGCGCGAACTTTTCGCCTGTCGGGAAAGCGTCGTTTGCCGCCGCGCCGATATCTTTCATAAGGGCGGCGTTTCCGATGACGATTTCGTCGCCGCTCACGATTCCTTTCACGCCGTGTCCCAAAAGGTTTTCAAACTTTTCCGGGGTGAAAACCGTTATGTTTTTTTCTTCCGAAAAGCGCACGATCGCCGTCGCAAGCGGGTGCGAACTGCCTTTTTCAAGGCTTGCGGCAAGCGCGATAATTTCTTCTTCGGACTCACCCGACAAAGCCGAAACGTCGGTGACGACAGGCGTGCCTTTTGTTATGGTGCCCGTCTTGTCCAAAACGACGATATCTGTTTTTCCCGCTTCTTCAAGGGCGGTTGCAGTCTTGAACAAAAGTCCGTTTTTCGCGCCTTTTCCGCTGCCGACCATAATGGCGACGGGGGTTGCAAGACCTAAGGCGCACGGGCAACTTATGACAAGCACGGATATTGCGTGCGTAAGGGAAGTCGCAAAGTTTTTCGTGACGGCAATCCACACGATAAAAGTAACGATTGCGACGCAAATGACGCTTGGCACGAATATTCCGGACACTTTATCTGCCGTTTTTGCAATCGGGGCTTTTGAAGCGGACGCGTCCTGCACAAGTTTGACGATGCGCCCGAGCGTGGAATCTCCGCCGACGGAAGTGGCTTTTGCGGTGATAAAGCCGTTGACGTTCGTCGTGCCGGAAATAACCTTATCGCCGACGGATTTATCGACGGGCATACTTTCGCCCGTTACCGCCGATTCGTTGACGGAGCCGCTCCCCGACAATATTACGCCATCCGCGGGGAAGTTCTCGCCGGGGCGTACGACAAACGCGTCGCCCGTCGAAAGTGAAGACAGCGGAATTTCTTTTTCTTCGCCGTCCTTAATAACCCTTGCGGTTTCGGGGGCAAGGTTCATCAACCCTTTTATCGCGGACGTGGTTTTTCCTTTGCTGTAAATTTCCAGCGTTTTTCCAAGGGTGATAAGTACAAGTATCATCGCCGCCGACTCAAAGTACAAGGTGTGCGGAAGATGATGAAGATATGCGGTATTTACGCCTGCGCGGATCATAAGCGCGACGCTGTATACGAAAGAAATGCCGCTGCCCATCGACACAAGAGTATCCATATTCGGCGCGCGGTGGAAAATCGCCTTTGTGCCGCTCACGAAAAACTTTCCGTTGATGACAAGTATGACGAAAGAGAACACAAGTTCGTATATAGCGATACCCATCGGGTTGCCGTTCAGCGCACCCATATCCCAGCCGAACATAACGCCGCCCATCGACACGTACATAAGGGGGATAAGCAGGACGGCGGACACGGCAAGGCGGATTATCGAGCGGATAAGCGGATTGACTTTTTCCTTTTTTTGCGATTTATCGTTAAAAAGAGCGGCTTTATACCCCGCGCCCGAAACGGCACGTTCGATTTTTTCGACAGTGGCAGGCTCGTCAAAGTCGACGGTCATCTGATTTGTGAGAAGGTTCACGGCGACGTCTTTTACGCCGTCAAGTTCCCTTACGACCTTATCGACGCGCGCGGAGCACGCCGAGCAACTCATACCGTAAACGTTGAATTTAAGTTTTTCCATAATTTAACTATTTCAGTTTTTTAATGAGTTCAACCGCCTCGTCAAGGATTGAGGTGTTTCCGTCTTTCACGTTTTCGACGACGCAGGTTTTGAAATGGTCGGACAGAATTTCATACCCGAATGCCGACAGCGCGCTTTCGGCGGCGGACAACTGCACGAGTATGTCGCCGCAATAACGATTGTCGTTCAACATATTTTTTATGCCGTTTAACTGTCCGATTATGCGGTTTAACCTGTCGTTCAGGCATTTGAGAGATTTTTCGTCGCGCGGCGTGTGCTTCTTACGGCAGCAATCGACGCACGACATTTCGGCGCATTTTACGTTTTCCATTTTGCTATTCTCCGTTAATTTTCAATATACCCTATGGGGGTATGTAAATATAGTATAAAACCATATTTTTTATTTGTCAAGAGCGGCGATATTTATTTTTTGCAAATACTATACAAAAAGTTGAATAACGAAACAAAAGGCGTTTCGGGCGGTTTTATCGTTGACAAATATGTTTTTTGGATATATGATAAGGTATCTAATAATTTTTATTAGAACACGCACGCGTGCATACGCGATATATTACTTGAAGATAAGAGATACAATGAAAAATAGTAAAAAAACACTTGGCACGCCGATCGACGGTTCGTTGCCCCTTGAAGTAAAAAATCTTTTCAAAAAGTACGGCAAAAAATCCGATTATGCCGTAAAAGACATCTCTTTTTCTTGTGCGGAAGGGGAAGTCGTCGGTATCCTTGGCGCAAACGGCGCAGGAAAATCCACCACTCTTAAATGTATCACGGGAATGATTCCGTTAAGTTCCGGCACGATAACCGTGTCGGGGTACGACGTGTCGAAAAATCCCGTGGATGCAAAACGCAATTTTTCTTTTGTCACCGACAATCACACGGTGTTCACAAAAATGACGGGTATGCAATATCTGTCGTTCATGAGCGACGTTTACGGCGTGCCGTATGAAAAGCGCGACGAGAAAATCAAGGAGTTGGAAGGGGTATTCAAACTCGGCGACAGCATAAACAAACTTATTTCGGGATACTCCCACGGAATGAAACAGAAAATATGTATGATGGGTTCGCTCATTCACGAGCCGCGGCTGTGGCTTCTTGACGAGCCGATGCTCGGTCTCGATCCCCGCACGCAGAACGCCGTCATAAACTATATGCGCGAGTACGTGCAGACGGGCAAAACCATTTTGTTTTCGTCGCACAATCTCGACGTCGTGGAAAGGGTTTGCGACAGGGTGATTATAATTGCCGCGGGCGAACTCAAAAAAATCATCGTCACCGGAAAGGACAAATTCGACGGCGACGAACTTATCGAAAAGTATTACGATACTAATAAGGAAGACTGATGCTGGGCGTACTTCTGAAAAAACAGATGACCGAAAAGTTGTCTTATTTCAAGCGTGACAAAAAACGCATCGATATCGTCGGCGCGTTGCTTACGCTTGTGATGACGGCGTTTATTATGTACGTCGTTATCGAGGTGTTCGGCGCGTTTGTCGCGAAATATACCGAAATCAGGCTCAACGGCGTACGCGACGTGCGCGCGCGGCAATATGAAATAATGACGTTCGTGTATGAATTCGTTTTCGTGGTCGACGTTATCGGCGGCGTCGTAGCAATAAACCGCGCGATTTTTGAAAGCGACGACAGAATGATTATCCAGACTCTTCCCGTAAAGGCGTCAGACGTACTGTACTCAAAAATCATTTTCATTTACGCAAAACAGGTGTTGTCGGCGTTTGTGATTCTCGTGCCGTTCGTGGCGGTGTTCGCAAGCGTGACGAAGCAGGGCGCGGGATACGTGATCCTCGGGCTGCTTGCGGCGTTTATTATTCCCGTTATGTCGCTTTCGGTGTCGAGCGTGCTTGCGATGCCGTATTATTACGTCAAAAAGTTTTTCTCGTCGAAGTACGTTTGCCTGCTTGTGATAGTAACGCTGGTGCTTTTCGCGCTGTTTTATTGCTATGCGACGGTGCTCGACTTCTTAAAAACCCTTATGTCAACGGGCGAAATCAAGTTTTTCTTTTCCGAAAAGACGATGACAACGATAATTTCGGTGACGAAAAACCTTGTCCCCGCAAACTTTATCGCGGCGTTCACACTGAAAACGGACGTCTGGAAAAACCTGGGGATAATCGTGGCGATAACCGTCGCGACGGGCGCAATCGGCATTCTCATAACGTCGCTTTTGTACAACAAGGCGATGAAAACGCGCGCGACGGCGGGCGCAATAATGATTTTTGCAAAAAAATCCGCGGCAAGAAAACTCCCGCCGTTTTTAAGTCTTTTGAAAAAGGAATTCAATCTCGTGCTGTTCACGCCCGATTACGCGGTGCAGTACTTCACGGTGGCGGCGATAATGCCGCTTATGGTATATTTTTGTATGGGCATCGGCAAAAACTTCCTGACGTCGCTCGTTTACATTCAGAGCGATTTCGAGCTGGCGATTTTGCTCACGGTGCTTTTCGGCGCGCTTACGAACACGTTCTGCGCGACGAACGTCAGCCGCGACGGGAAATCGTTTTATGTCGAAAAGACGTTGCCGCTTTCGATAAACGAGATTATGGGCGCGAAAATCGCACTCAGTTTTGCGGTGGCGGTCATATCCGTCGGCATTGCGGCGACGGTGCTTCTTGCAAAGAAATACGTGTCGGCGGGCGAAGGCGTATTCGTGTTTTTCGTCGGCGCGATGATGGCGTTGTCGCAGATACTGTACGCCACAAGAAAGGATTTGAACAGTCCGCAGTTTTCGCTGGAAGAAGACAACGTCGTGAGGGAAAGCAACAACAACGTGTCGATAATCGTCGTGCTGGGGCTTGTGTCCGCGATGATTCTTGGCGGAATACCCCTTTTCGTCAACGTATTGTCGAACGTCAGGGGCAAAGATATGCGCTGGTTTACTTACGTTTTCGTGAGCGTGTGCGCGGCGGCGGAGTTTGTCGGCTCGCTTTTATATTACCTTATCGGGATTAAAGCCCGCTTTGACAGGGTAACGGAGGGGGATTGATATGAAAAAGAAAATAATCGCGCTTATAATGATAATACCGATTGTGTTTCTGATCGCGCTGTTCTCCGTGGGAAAAGCGGCGGGCGTTTACGCGGACATTCCCGTGACGGGCATACAAATCACGACGCAGAACGAAGACGGATTTATCGACGTGGACGTTGCCGATTACGACCCCATCGCGTTTTTGGCGCAGGTGCAGCCCGTCAACGCAAGGAATCAGAAATATTCGTTTGAAATATCGGGCGTCGGCGGCGACGAAGCCCCCGACGGATTTGAAATAATCGACGGAAAACTTCATATAGATAACGTAGGAAAGGTGAAAATCACGGCGATTTCCGCCGAAAAAGGATTTAAGGACAGCGTCATAGTTTCCGCATATTCCACGAAAGTGTTAAGAATTTATCCCAAAGTCAACGGTGATGAAATCACGAGCGACGTAGTTTCGATAGACGGCGGCGAAAACGTCTTTTCCGCAGAACTGTACCCCGAAAACCTTTCGGGCGAAACAAGGATATTTGAAGAAATCGGCGGCAATCACATTCTGAAACTCAACGCCGTCACGGGCGTGGCGCAGGCGCTGTTTTCGGGCGAGACGCAGGTCAGAATAACTTGTCCCGAAGGACGAGAAGGGCTTGAAAAGGTTTTGACCGTCAAGGTCAACGTCGATACCGACAGCACGGGCTTTGCGGTCAACGGAAAAAGCAGCGGCGCGAAAGTCACCGTGAAAAACAAAGCGACAACGGCAAAACTTTTCGTCGAAAGCAAAAACGACGCCCTTGAAATATCCGACCTTACTTTGCCCGAAGGAGTCACGGCAAGCGGAATCGAAAGGATTTCCGAAAACAAATTCGTATTGACCTTGTCTTTTGACAAAGAATTTTCGGACGAAGAAATTTCGGGAAAGGTCGGCGCAACGGACTTCTCTTTGGAGTTTACCGAATATAACCTTGACGTGCGTACGTCGTATTATGACGGCGAAGGCGACGAAATCAAGCAAAAAAACAACACGAAAGTCACCTACGTCGCATATTCCGAAAGCGATGACGACGCGGACGTGAAATTTGAAATAATCGACGGCGCAGACGTAATAACCCTTGAACAACACGGGCAGTTTGCAACTATTACCGCAACGAAAAGGGGCTTTGCCAAAATCAAAATCACTGCCGAACACGACGGAAAAGTCATCAAAGAAATCGAAAAGACAATCCGCGTCGTGCCCAACGTGTATTCGATGGAGTTTGCGGACAGCGCGAAAGAGTACGGAATCGAAAACATACTGACAATCGGTGGCAAAAACCCCAAAGGAAGACCGGACACGAGGACGATTTTCGTAAGGGTTGTCACGGAAGCGGGCTCCGAAACGTTCACGGACGAATTTATGAACGTCGCGTTTTCCGACGATAATTCGCTCTTTTCCTGCAAGGCGCAACCGGCGACGAACGCCGACGCGGTTTCTGCGGAAATCAGGGCGACGGGCACGGGGCTTACCACGCTTAACGCACAGTTGACGGAATATAACCAATACTTCGGCACGAACATCTGCGCGAAAATCAGACTTCGCGCGGTCAAAGACGGCAGAAACGTCGGCAATTACGAGGAACTGAAAACGGTGACCGAAGCCGGGCATATCGTCGTGCTGACAAGCGACGTGATGCTGGGCGTCAAAAACGACGGCACGGCTATGACCGAAGACGAACTCAAAAAAGACGTCAAAAAATTTACAACCACGTACGACAAAACGTATCTTGATAACATCGGCGAAAACGACGAAAACAAGAAAGTCCAATATCTTATCGAGTTCAAAAACCACGTTTACGGCAACGGCTTTGAAATCAACGCCGACAAGTTCACGCAGTGCAAGGATGCGACGGGGATTCCGAAAATTTTCAAAGGGCCTTTGAATTTCGTCGCGATATCGTCCGCAAGCGTCAAAGGACAGGACAACATTTCTTTCCTTGTAAGGACGGACAACGTGCTTATAAACAACGTCGTCTTAAAAGGTTGCAGCGACGATAGCCTTCTTGAAGAAGACGGACAGTTTAACTTGTCGAAACTCAACTACGTCGGCACGACGCTTGAAATCGCAAAAAGCGCTAAACTGTTGAACAGCCGCGTGTCGAACGGTCGCACCGTCGTCAGAATTTTTGCGGGCGGATCCACAATGGGAAGTCCCGTTGTTGAAGACAAATCGGCGTTTAACGTGCAAGATGAGAAGATAAACGTGCATATTGAAAGTTGCGTGCTTTCAAACGCGCGCGAATTCATATTGAAAATCGGCAGCAACCGCGCGCTGAAACAAAAAGACGAAGTGCAAAGAAAACTTCTTGGCGCAAACAACAATCCGTATTCGCCTTACAGCGAGAGCAACAAGACGGACAAATACTTTAACGACAATTATCTTATCAACGACGTTACGCTTAAAAACTCGGTGCTCGAAACGTCGGGGTTGTTCTCGGTCGGTATGGAAACGCACTTCTCGGGCGAATTCTTGTTAGGCGGCACGATAACGACGTGGAAAGGTTGCGCGGCGACCTCGTATGCGTCGGCGCTTCGCATTGTCGGCGACGTAAAGATGCTTGACTGGAAAAACCTTTCAAACGTTGACAGCAGCACGCTTATCGAAGTTACCGGCGATGCAAATCCGTGGCTTTCGATGAACGTTGCGGAAATGATGAAAGAAGTCGCGAAGGTAAAGGAGGAATGCCGTGATATAATCCTGAACGTCGGCGGGACGGAATACGTCCATGGCGGCATAGCGTTTTACGGCGGCGGATATAACTATTCGTATCTTGACCTGACGGAAGCGAACGACGAAACAAAGCAGTTCGGCGTGTACGACGTCAATATCTCGGTGCTTGAAAACAGCAAGGACGAGAATATCCGAAATCAGGGCAAAATGCTGCCTATGGCTGCGGGCGCGGGCGATTTCAGATTTTACCTTTACAATAATAAATCGAGCAGAAACCTGTCATGGCAGGAAAGCATAAAAAACCAAGGAAACCAAGGGATGAAAATTCATCCCGTGGTAGCGGAGGATGTTGAATGAGCAAAAAAGGATTAAAAACAATGCTCGTGTGTATCGTGCTCTTAATAGGGCTTGTTACGCTGTTTGCATGCAACAAAAGCAACGTGGCTGACAAAGACGGACAAACGAAAGTGATTGTGAAAATCCAAGACGAAGACGGCAGCATTTACAAGGAAAACGTCGTGTTTTCCGACTTATTCACGCTCAGTCTTCAAAAAGAAGGATACACCGGAAGACTGTATCGCGACGCGGACTTTTTGAAGCCGCTTACAAAGGATTCCAAAGTCAAAAACGGCGATACGGTTTACGTCAAATGGACGATCAATAAATACACCGTAACGTTTATGGACGGCGAAAAGGTGCTTGCAACCTTTACAAACGTCACACACGGCGATACCGTAACCGCGCCCGAAGTCCCTGAAAAGGACGGCAAGACTTTTTCAAAATGGGACAAAGATTTTTCAAAGGTCACAAGCGACCTTACGATAAACGCGGTGTACGACGTCGACACGTTTACGGTGACGTTTAAGGACGGCGAAAAGGTGCTTGAAACCCAAACGGTGGAATACGAAGCCGCCGCGACCGCGCCCGATACCGCCCGGCTTTCGCCGCCCGAAGGCATGCATTTTGCAAAATGGGACAAAGACTTTTCAAAGGTGACGGAAGACATTGAAGTTTCCGCCGTGTACGAGATTAACTTTTATACGGTTATTTTCAAAAACGGTGAAACGACACTTAAAATCGAAAAAGTGAAACACGGCGATTCCGCAACCCCGCCGAACAACCCGCCTGATACCCCAACCGCAAAGTTCGTCGGATGGGACGAATCGTTCGACAACGTCACAAGCGACCTTATCGTCAACGCAAAGTTGGAAAAACGAAAGTACACACTGACGTTTATTAACTTTGACGGCACGACGGTTTACACGGCGGCGGTCGAGTACGGCGCGCCCATCGTCAGCCATTTTGAAACGGCAGACAACGACGTGGCGTACGACGATACAATTCTTGATTACGTCGGCTGGTACGATAAATCCGACACGGAAAAGACGATCATCGACGATTTTTCGGAGTTGACAATGCCGACGCACGACCTTACGTATGCGCTGAAATTAAGGCTTATGGATTCCGCAATCGGCGAATTCACGGTTAATACCCCCGCGGACTTCACGTTTACGGAAAGCAACACCGCCGAATTTAGTGTAATGCCGAACGAGGGCACCACTTTGTACGCGGGCGTTACTTACGAATACTTCTGGACCATACTTAAAGATAACGAAGTTTATAGGACGGAGACGACGACAGACGAGTGGTCGCTCACCCTTCAAAACCTTGCGGCGGGCGAATATCTGGCAAACGTCAAAATCGTCGCGTCAATTGAAAACTGCGGCTCTGTCGGAAAAGACTTTTCGGCAGACGAAACGCTTATCGTATCCCGCGCGGACATTTCGGGCATTACGGTAACGGGCGTCACAATGACGTACGGCGATAAAACCGCCAAAATCGGAATAAGCGGACATCGTGAAGGCGACGTCGTAACATACGGCACCGACGGCACAACATTCCCGCTTCAAAACGTCGATTTGTCGGCGCTCGACTGCGGCGAATACGATTACTTTGTAAGAGTGTACAGGGGCGACAACTACAACCCTTACACGTCGGGAAAAATCACGGTAACGATAAATAAGGCGGAAGTTTCCGCCACCGTTACGCCCGACGATAACACGTTGACTTACGGCGATAATTTGCCGAGCCTTACCGCAGCCATAAACGGCGAAACGTATACGATTGAAAGCGGCAAATACGAATTGCACCTGGGCATGACCTCGATAACGGGCGACGTTGCAAATAACGTCGGCACGTATAATATCGAAAACGTGGACATCTCGGTCTTACGCGAAAAGTATCCCGAAAAGAATTACGATATAAAACTCACAACCGTCGGCGCGATTACAATTAACCAAGCGAAGCTCACGGTAACCGTTTCGCTGGACAAAACCGAACTTACGTACGGTGAAGATTCGCCAATAATAAGTTATACTTTTAGCGGGTTGAAATCTTCGGACAAGGAAGATGACTTCACGATTACCAAAACGAAATTTGAAGAAAAACTCGATGCGGGTACGTATACGGCGGCCGTAACCATTTCGGGCGACAAGACGAAGTTTTACGAAATCAACGTGAACACGGCTGATTTCACCGTAAAACAAAAGGCAGCGACAATCACGATAAACGAAATTAAAGATATCGTTTACGGCGATAAAGTGCCAGATTTGTCTGCAAAAGTCGATGGCGTGCTTGACGGCGACAGTCTTTCTTACACGCTTGAAACCGGCTATACGGTCGGCGCAAGAATCGGCGAATATACCGCAAGCGTTGTGTTTAATGCAGAAGCCGCGGAAAACAAAAACTATGCAATTACCGCACCCGACACAACGTTCAACGTCGTCCAAAAACCGCTTACGATAAAACTCAATAATACGGCGACCGTTGCGGTCGGAAAAACATACACGGTCGAGGCGGAACACCTTGAAAAAATCGGACTTGTTGCGGGCGATACCGTCACGGAATCGGGATACGTCACGATAACAAAGGACGTCGCAGGCACATATAACGCAGACGATTTCGACAAATTCATTAGCGTTAAAAACGCCAAGGGTGAAGACGTTACCGCATGTTACGAAATCGCGTACGAAATGAGCGTTGAATTTGTGGAGGTCGGCGAATTCGCAATAGATTTCCCCAATGTAACGGTGCCGTACGACGGGCAGCCGCACGGCGTTAAGGTCACAAAGACCGACGACAGCAAAAACTACACGATAACGTACGGCACGACCGAAAACGATTGCACGCTTAATAATTCGCCCGAATATACAAACGCGGGCACGTACAAGATATACTTTAAGGTTGTTGACAACAAAACTCTCGCGGAGCATGTCGGATATGTTACGCTTACGATAAACAAGATAGCGGTCACCGTAACGGTTAAAGACGTCACGATAACTTACGGAGAAGAAATCCCCGCATTTTCGTACACCGTCACGGGGCTTGTAGAGGGTGAAACGCTTTCGGACGAAGCGGTTTACAGCGGCGCAGGCACGGATGCCGGCGTATACGATATTTCCGTTTCGGGACTTACCGCAAGCGATAATTATGCGGTGACTGTCAAGACCGGCACACTCACGATAAACAAAAAGACTGCCGAAGTCACCTGGACTAATGCGGAAAACTACGTTTATAGCCCCGCGGGACAGACTTTGCCCACGGCAACGTACGAAGGCAAAACCGCAAATCTTATATTCACAAAAGACGGCAAGGCTTGCGAGTTCAAAAACGCGGGCACTTATACGGTAACCATTAAGGAAGACAAAAACTATACCCTTTCGGGCGAAACTACAAAAACAATCGTTATCGAAAAAGCAACGTATACGTCTGTTACCGCGCATGAAGCGCTTTCCGGCATATACGATCCCAACAAAACGCTTGGAAATTACACGCTCGCAGAAGGATTTACCTGGGCTGACGCGAACGAAACCCCCGATTGCACAAAGACGGAGTACGCGGCGAAGTACAATATGGACTCCGACAACTACGAAGATTTTGCAACGACGGTAACGCTCGTTCTTCAAAAGGCGACGGTAGCGCTCGCACAAAACCTTTTCGAGTTTAACTTTGACGGCGCGTCGCACGAAATCGGCACGACCGTGAAGTACAATAACATCGAAGTAACGGAGCCTTACACCCTGACGTTTGAAAAGAATATGTTTTCCGATGCCGGCACGCACAAAACGACCGCGACGCTTACGGCGGACAACTTCGCTTTGTCCGACAACGTCGTTTACGTAAAGGTCAAAGGCGTGAAAGTCGGCAACAACTATTACACAATCGAAGACGCACTTGACGTCGCGACAAGCGGACAAACGATTTTCGTCTTGAACGACACGGCGTTTGCTTCGCAAGAGATTGCAGGCGTGCTTTACAACGACGTAAAATTCAAAACCGTCAAAACGGGCGTAACGCTGCTTCTGCCGTTTAACGAGAACGACACAGTCGGTCATATCGGCGCGGGCGAAGACGGAAGTGACAACTACAATGCAACAGCCGCGCTTACGGGAACTGCGCAACTTTATAAAACGCTCGTTATCCCCGAAGGCATTGAAGTTATCGTCAACGGAAAACTTATCGTCGGCGCGCAAACCGGCAAAATCGATGCAGGGACAAACCAAAATGCCGTATCGGGCAACTATTGCGAAATAAGTTTAGGCGGCACGATTACGCTCAACAACGCAACGCTTGAAGTGTACGGATATATCAAAGGAAACGGCGAAATTACCGCAAACAACACGACCGTGATTGAAAACCTGTATCTTTCGGGCTGGCTGGGCGGTTCCGAATCGGCTGCGCGTTATGTAGGCAATCGAGAAATCGGTGTAGGCGAAGCATTGGGTAACGAATTGAAAATAGATACCCCGAACATGTTTCCGTTCAGCCAATATGAATTAAGATCAATTCAGTCAAGAGTAATTATAAACAAAGGGAGCAAGTTGCAGGGATATACAAAAATTGCAACAGGAGAAGTTGATATTAAAATAGCTAAACTAAAAGCGCAGATTAATGAAGCATTACTTACTTTTATTTCTTCCGATGCAGGTAACGCGGCAAGCGGATTGTTCAGACTTGTCGGTAACAACAGCAAAATCGTAAAATCGATGAGCGGTGACAGAGTGAGATTCGATTTGCACGGTGAAGTAAATGATGGATACACGTCAATCAGTATAAAAGTAGTTAAGGCAACGGTTAAAATGGCTTCCGAAAAAGTTTTCTTCCCGATTGACGGTCGTACCGATATTACGCTCAAAAACGGCGCAACGTTTACGCAAAGTTATATGTTCAAAGCATTGCCGGGCGCAACGATTACCGTTGAAAGCGGCAGTGTTTACAATGTCAACGGAAAACTCGTTATGTACGATAGATCGTTTACTGAAAAAGGGTATCCCGGTGCGGCACGCGGCGACGCGAAACTTATTGTAAACGGCACAATGAACGTCAACGGCGCACTCGGCGGAAACGTAACGTCGGATAATGCCGGTACGGTTGCCGTAGGAGCAAACGCCACAATAACAAACATTAAATCGATAGAAGGAAACGGTTCATTGACAATAGACAAAGGAATGTTAATCAATGCAAAAGTAATATTGCACTTTACCGAATCCGGCAGTGTTACCAAATCGCTGGTGTTCGTAAACGCGGACAACTCGACGGTTGCGGCGGTGACAAACAGAACCTATAATTACAACAACGGAACGTGGCAATAACCGCGCCCCATCTCAAAAAACAAAGTATGCGTCCGAAAGGGCGCATATTTCTTTGAAAATCGCTTGCAACTTTTCCCTCGCGGTGATAATATATCGTGAGAAAATTTAAGGTGAACTAATGAAAAAACCGCTTAAAAAAATCCCGAAGACCGCGGAACTTATGTGGGTGCTGGGCATATTCCTTGTCGCGCTTGGCGTGACGATGAGCAAGAAAGCCGATCTCGGAGTTTCGATGATTGCCGCGCCGACGTTTATCGTGTACGAGGCGATAAGACCGTTGTGGGCAGTATCGGTGGGCACGGTCGAATATCTTGTGCAGGGCGCGATTCTCCTTATAATGTGCGCCGTCGTGCAACGGGTGAACTGGCGATACCTGCTGGCGTTTGCGGTGGCGGTGATATACGGCTACGTGATGGACATGTGGATGTTGGTTTTCAAAAACGTCGTGCTCACAGAAGCGTACTTAAAATGGATTATGCTTATCGCGGGCGACGTGATGACGGCGGCGGGCGTGGCGTGCTTTTTCAGGACGTATATGCCGCTTCAGGTGCACGAACTTTTCGTTGCGGAACTGTCCGACAGATATTCCCTGAAAATAAACAGGGTGAAACTCGTTTTCGACTTATCTTTTCTGGTGCTGTCCGTGGTGCTTACTCTTACGATATTCAGGGACGCGAATACCTTTGACTGGAAAAATATCGCATCGACAAGTTATCATAGCCTGGGGCTTGGGACGATTGTCACGACGTTGATAAACGCCCCGATAATCGCGGTAATCGGGAAAGGGCTTGACAAAGTTTTCGACTACACCCCGCTTTTCCCGAAACTTGAAAAGCTGATAGGCCGCAAAAAGAAAACGGACGCGCCGACCGAAACGGAACAAAATACCCATAAAAACGAACAAAACCCGCCATCGGACGAACAAGCCGCAAACGACGAGAAAGAATAAAACCTAAAAAACCCTCGCAAAATCGCGAGAGTTTTTAATTTGAAAAATCTTCCGAGAGTTAAAATCCCCCGAAAACGGGGAAATTTAGATGAGATTGTGTTTTTCTCGGCAGGTTCTGAAAATTCCTAGTGTACGCGTCGCACACTTCGCTTTTGAAATCACGTTATCGGGAGCGATAACGCTCACTCTTTTGCTTGTGTGCGCCTTTTCCCCAAAAGTACAAAAGTATCTTTTGGGGTCCCCTTTTCTCACGAATTTTCGGGTTCTGTCGAAAAGGCAAAATATCGCTAAATTTCCCCGTTTTCATCTTGACGTTTGTTTTCGATAATATTCAAAACTACGGTTATCGACGGCACGATTACCGCAAACAAGCAAAGTTCGACAACGGTGTTGATTGCAACCACGCTTGACAAAAGCCACTTGAAATTTATGACAAGTCCGTCGTAGTTTTTGCCGTGCGCGAACGCCAGAAACATTGAAAGGAACAATATCGTGTTGGTGATAACGCCGCAAATCGTTGAAAAACAGCCGATTGCAAAGTTCACGGCGCGGTTTTGTTTTTCGGTGCGCGGTTTTGTCGATTTCGCCGCCGCCTTGCTCAGCCCTTTGTATACGAGCGCGCAGACGGTGCCGCACAATATGCGCGGAAACACCGATACGAGCGGGTTTATCGCAACCGCGTACATGGGAATACTGCCCGAATAAATAAGCGCGATAAACAAACTTACAAGCCCGAATACGCCGCCCGAGATCGCGCCGAATTTCACGCCGTAAACCTGTCCGCAGACGAAGACGGGAATAAGCCCCAGCGCAAAACTTATCGGCAGCCCGAATTTTTGTATGATTTCCGCAAGAGCCTGCAACACGACGACAAGGGCAAGCGTTATCCCAAGCGTCGCGATTTCTTTGTTTTTCTTGTGATTTTCAACGTTGTTCATAAACGTTATTATACAAATATTTTCAAAAATGAAAAGCAAAAGCGCTTACAATTTATTCAAACGTCGATGTGGAGTTCAACAAAAACGCTTTCAGCTTCTCGGTTTTGGGATTGTCGAAGATTTCGTCGGGCGTGCCGTATTCGGCGACTTCGCCGTCCGCCATAAACACGACGCGGTCGGCAACCTTTCTTGCAAAGTCCATTTCGTGCGTTACGATAATCATTGTACTGTCGCCTTTAAGCCCCTTTATGACTTTCAGGACTTCGCCCGTAAGTTCGGGATCGAGCGCGGACGTCGGCTCGTCAAAGCACAAGATATCGGGGGAGAGCGCAAGGGCTCTTGCGATTGCGACGCGCTGCTGTTGTCCGCCCGAAAGTTCGCAAGGGTATGCCGCGCATCTGTCCAGAAGACCGACCTTTGAAAGAGTCTCTTTCGCGCGGGCGTCGATTGCCGAATACTCGGCTTCTTTAAGTTGCTTTTTTTGCAAACTCAACGCTTTACCGCGCACTTTTTGCTGTTTTAACTCCTTAATTTGCTGTTTTATCTTGTCTTTTGCCAGTAGTTCCGCAGATATTTTCACGTTTTTCAAAACGTTCATATGCGGGAACAAATTGAACTGCTGGAACACAAGTCCGAAGTGCAGCCGTTTTTTCCGAAGGTCGTTGTATTTTTCGTTTTTGTCGCTTGCGCCGTCGAAAAGAGTTTCGCCGTCAACGATGATTTGTCCGTCGTCGGCGGTCTCCAAAAAGTTCAAGCACCGAAGAAGCGTCGTCTTTCCGCTGCCCGAGGAGCCGATAATTACCACGACTTCGCCTTTGTCCATTTCAAAATTTATGCCTTTCAGCACTTCCTGCGCGCCGAACGATTTTTTCAAATTTATAACTTCCAGAATTGCCATTTTTTATACCTTATAATAGTCCAGCTTCTTTTCGATGTAGCGGAAAAGAAGAGTGAGCAGTCCGCTGAATACGAGATAAAATACGCCCGCATAGAAAAGCGGCCACAACACGACGTAATTGTTGACGATTTGCTCGCTGAATTTGATGAGTTCCACAACGCCGATGACGCGCGCAAGTGACGTGTCCTTGACAAGCGTGATTATTTCGTTGGACATCGGGGGCATAATGCGCTTCACGACCTGCGGCAGGGTTACGTAAAAGAATGCCTGCGATTTCTTCATGCCTAAGACCGCCGCCGCTTCCGTTTGTCCGCGCGGTATCGACTGGATCCCGCCGCGATAAATTTCCGAAAAGTAGCAGGCGTAGTTTATCACAAACGCCACGAGTACCGCCGTGAATCGCGATTGCATCGGATAATCGAACAAAAGACCCGGCACGTAAAATACCACGATGATTTGAAGCATAAGCGGCGTGCCGCGGATAATCCATACGATAAGTTTTGAAAGATATTGAAGCGGTTTGAACTTCGACATCGAGCCGAAGCAGACGATAAGCCCCAAAGGCACGGACAGGACAAGCGTGAGAATAAACAGAAGACACGTCGTCCCGAACCCCGTGAAAAGTTGCCTCGTCACTTCCGAAAATGAAATTGTTGCTGCCGATAAAACCATATTTATAAGTCCGTAAAAAGGTAGATTTCGCCGTTTGCACGGCGAAATCGAAAAAGTAATTTTTTGTTTAATTATTTTATGCCGAGAATTTCCTTTGCGGCGTCTTCGCCTGCCGAGCCGTCTTCCGCCACGATGCGCGCTTTTTTCAAAGCGTCGTAGGAGTTGTATTTATCCTTGTCGGCTTTTCTGATGACGGCGCATTGTTTGTTTTCAAGGTAGTTCATCGTCAGAGACCATTGTTCGGCACGCGCCGGGGTTACGGTCAGACCGTTCCAGATGCAGTCGATGGTTTTTCCTTCCATTTCGGACTCCTTCTTGCCCCAATCGATAAGTTTGAATTCAACCGCGATTGTTTTGCCGACTTTCTCGCTGATTTTTGCAAAGACCGCTTTTGCAAGGTCGGTGTCGAAACCGCCCGTCGTTTTGTCGCCTTCGCCGAGAGCCATGGGCGCGTTCAAGGTGAATCCGATGACGATTTTGCCTTTGCTTTTGATATAGTCAAGTTCCGTATTGTCCGCTTCGCCCGTGGGAGCGGTGTAGACAAGGTCAAGCGTTGCGCCGTCGATGCCGTATGTTTCGGCGATTGTTTTGTAGTCTTTAAGTTCGGAAAGCGTCTTATTGACAAGGTCGGTGAGCGCGTTGTATTTGCCGTTTTCTGCCTTTCTGAACGCGATGGCGTAGTACTCTTTTTCAAACTCGATGTCGGCAATCATCAGTTTTTTTGCCATTGCGGAGTCGGTGTTCAGAAGATAGTTTGCCATAGTGAAGTCCATTATGCCCACGTCGGCGGTTTTAGAGTTGAGTTCCTTGAACACGTCGGCTTGCGCGGGAAGTGCGGTGTAGCCGGGTTTTGTTTCCTTGTTGCAGGCTGCAAGCGCAAACGCCATCACGAAAACTATTGAAATAATCGAAACAATAACGGTGATTTTCTTTTTCATATTTTTACCTCGGTTTAACGCGTTAGTAATTTAGCGTAATAAAGTGTTATGAATGGATAATACCATATAAAAAAGGTTTTGTAAAGCAAAAAACAAGCATTTTCAAAAAATTTTTTTGCTTATATAATAATAAAAATATTAATAAACAATAAAAACAAAATAATAAGCCGATTGCGAAGTTTTATAACAAGGATACCCTTCCGGGAGATTGCCACACGTCGTATGCTTCGTTTTTGACCAGTCAATCGTCGCAAGCGACAATCGCCTGTGTTATGCTTGCATACTCCTTTTCCCCAAAAGTACAAAGTATCTTTTGGGGTCCCCATAATGGGCGGTGCTTCGCAATGACAGAGTACTTCGTACGGAATAAATAAGAGTTTGTTAGTTAAAAAATAGTAAAATTTACGTACGCTCTTTATGCTATTCCGTGCAACGCACTTTATGTCATTCAGAGGAGCGAAGCGACGTGAGAATCTCCCGGAAGGGACTCCTTATAAAGCGATGATACGATGTTTTTGTCGCTGGCAAAAGCGATGCGCCTTCGGCGCGATGTGTGCCGTTGGCACGTTGCGGAATTATTTTTGTCATTGCGATGCATAAACAGGGGATCCCGCGGGACACAATGTGGAAAAGCAAATAAAAACGGACGCAGGGTTGCGTCCGTCTTGTGCGACATAACTCTTATTTGTGGTTGCCGTTAAGCAGCGCGAAGTTCTGTTTGTTTGCCTTATAAAGGTTTTTGAACACTTCAAAGCCCTTATCGTAAACCTCGGCTTTCAGCTTCAAATTGGGCTTAAACGTCTTTTTTGCGGGGATAAAGTCCTTAACTTTGTCAAACGAAGGAATAAGGTTAAGCCCGATTGCAACGCATACCGCCGCGCCGACCGCGCCCACGTTTTGCGGACTGTCAACCGTTTCGATAGTGTGTCCCGTGATATCGGCAAGGAGCTGGCAGGTAAAGTCGTTCAGCGCGCCGCCACCGACAAAACGAATGACGTCTGACGTTTTGACTTTCCTTTCGCTTGCTTCCAGCATCCAGCGTTTGTGATAGCATACGCCTTCCAGCACCGCGCGGATAAGTTCGGTTTTTCCGGTGTCAAGCGAAATGTTGAAGAACATACCGCGTGCGTTCGGATCCTCAAACGGGCAACGGTTGCCGTGCAGCCAGGGCGTGAAAATTACGCCGCCCGAGCCTGCGGGGATATCGTCGACGACGGTTGTCATATATTGATACAGGTTGAGATATTTGGATTCAAAATCTTCCGCGATGTGTTTTTTCTGAATGTAAATGCCGACCTCGTCCAAAGCGATATGGTCTTTCACCCATTCAAGACACTTGCCCGAGGTTTCAAGTTCCGCAAAGTAGTTGAATTTGCCGGGTTGCGCCGCGACGGTTGCCGCAATCATTGTGGTTACGTCCACGGCGGATTTGTCGGTAACGGTCGAAACCCAGCCCGAAGTGCCACTGTAAATGTGAGTTTCGCCAAGTTCCGTGCTGCCCGCGCCGACGCCGATAAGAGAAGCGTCCATACCGCCGCCGAAGACTTTGATGCCTTTGACAAGCCCAAGTTCTTTCGCGGCTTTTTCGGTGATTTCGCCCGCGCAGTCGGACGACGCGATAAGTTTTGGCAGGTGGTCGTAATTCACGCCGCACATTTTGCACATTTTTTTGCTGATGCACTTGTTTTTAAGGTCAAGTAAAAGCGTGCCGAACGCGCTGTCGTACGTCATGACGAATTCGCCGGTTAGACGGCAGATGAGATACTCTTTTACGTCCAGCCATTTGTAAACGCGCTTAAAGTTTTCGGGCTCGTTATTTTTCACCCAGTTATATTTCCAGACGGGGTCTTTTACGCTGACGGGTGCCGCGCCCGTTATCATAAGCGCGGGTATAAGTTTGAAAATATTTGCGCCTGCGATTTGAAGCCCATAGGAAATGCCTTCCTTGATTTCCTTTCTCGCGCGCTGATCCATATAAGAAAAGGCTCTGCGGATTGCGACGCCGTCTTTGTCGACAAGGACAAGCCCCTGTGCCTGCGAGCAGAAAGAAACGCCTGCGATTTTGTCGGGGGAAATGCCGGATTTTTCAAGTACGACGCGCGTTGTGGAGCACATTGCCGCCCACCATTCGTCGGGATCCTGTTCCGCGCCGCCGTCGTCGTAAACGTAAAGTTTGTAGCTTTCGGTTGCTGACGCCAGAATTTTGAAGTCTTTATCGATTTCGAAAATACAAGTTTTGATGCCTGTCGTGCCTACGTCGTAGGCCATAATATATTTTGACATAAGTGTCACCCTAAAAAATTTTTATACAAAAATTATACCATAGTGCATTTTTAATGTAAACAACTTTTTTACAAAGAGATAAAAAAGTATAATAATATCAAATTTGTGTCAGTATGACACACAAGAGCGTGCAAAAGCGGCTCAAAAACGCAAAAAAGTCGGCACAATTGTCAATATGACAGTTATACCGACAGTAAAAACGCAAGTGTGTTTTAATTATTCGATTGAAGTTGTTTGCGATAACAATCGTTTTCGATGGAGCAGCCGCCGCATTTCGTGCAGCCTTCCTGTTTTTTGAAGTCCAGATTGTATTTCACGAGAAGGCCTGACAAATGCGTCGCGATTTCGATAAGATCCTGCGTTTTGCACCTTGTCGAAATGTCGACGGGCGCGTTGTCAAGCGGACGAATGGGCATAACCGTCGGGAATACGCCGATTTTTGCCATCTTTTCACATTCCGCCATAATGTCTTCTTTCGGCTGGATTCCCGCAATCAGCACGGAAGATACCTGTCCCCATCCGAAAACTCCCACCGCTTTTTCAAACGCCTTATAATAATGCTCGTACGATATTTTCGATTTTCCCGGGCAAATCTTTTTCCTTAATTCGTCGTTTGCGACTTCCAGATTCATTATCGCGACGTCCGCGCCCGCATTTTTCAGCGCTGCGATTTTTTCAAGGTCGGACGGCGGGGCAAACTCGATTGCGATTTTCGCGTCCGAAAACGCACGGATTTTTTTGACAAGGTCAATCCAGTAATCCGCCATGACGTCCGGGTTTTTATAAGTCCCGCCCGAAAAGTTGAGCATATTGTCTTTTGACAGTTCAAAAAGTTTTTTTATGGAATCTGCAAGGACGTCGGCGTCAAGCGGCGTTTCGCGCTCTTTCACGATACTGCAGAACCTGCATTTTTCGTTTTCCCTGTCATAACAGCAATTACTGTTCGGCCAGATCGTAACGCAACCCTTGGAGTGAAGCCTTGCAAAGTCGTCCACGACCGTGCCGGTGTGTGGGAGCGCGCCGAAAAACGAAACGGGGAAACTGTTTTTTCCGTCCGTTATAAAAAAATTGCCGTCCTTTTCGTCCAGAAGATAGGGCGATTCGTGCGCGAAGTCGTCGGCGATACTGACGTTGCAATTCGTTTCCGAAAACCTTACGTTCAGGCTGTGCATTATTCCTTTTGTGAAAAAGTCGGGAAATTCCTTATATAATATGGCTTTTGCGTTGTCGCTTGCGCGCATACCTTTGGTCAGGAGTTCCGCCTTATAAAAAATTTGATCGTTTATATTCATAGGTACCTCAATCGTATTTTATAATATCTTTTCTTTTTTCGCAACCTCAGCGGAAAAATCGTAATCCGAAAATCATAAAAAAATTCAAAAAACCCCCTTTATACGGCGGAATTTAGGTAATTTTAGGGTTTGAAAAATAAAATTAAGAAAAACAGTTCATTTTGATAGGCAAATTATCAACAAGATTTTATGAAAATGAGGAAATATGGGAGCGAAAGAAAGAAACAAAAATTACGTGCTTGAAAAGGCAAAAGAAGTTTTTTTGGAACGCGGGATCACGGGCGTTTCGATGGCGGACATTGCAAAAGAAGCCGATTTCGGCGTGGCGTCGGTGTATCGCTACTTCGGAAACAGGAAGGCGTTGATTATGGAATGCGCCGTGTCCATATGGCAGGACAAACGCGATAAATTGCGCGTCGTTTATGAAAAAAATCTGTCGGAAAGCGGATATGACCAGATCGTCGTGCTTACAAAGTATTTTTCGTGGCTTGTCGTGAACGAAAAGTCGTTTTCAAAGTTTTTGCTGTCGCTCGATTCGTTTCTGATGACGGAAGACGCGACGCGGGAAGAGAGAAAGGAATACGACGCGATACTGCTTGAAATTTACAAAATGTTTGAGGATGCATACAAGACGGGACTTTCCGATAATACGGTCAGGGATATCGGCAGTTTTCAGGACTTTTATTTTGCGGCGACGCAGTCGCTTATCAGCTTGTCTCAAAGGCTCACGATGCGCGGCAACGTCGGCTTTGACGACGTATCGTTGCACGATAAGGTGAAACTTCTCGTGAGTATGTTCACAACGTATTTATCAAACGAAAAATAACTTTGCCGTCAAATATTTGACGATAAAACGCAAAAACCGCCAAAATGGCGGTTTTTTATATAAAGAGAAAAATTTTTCGGCGTTACAGCCCGATGAAAATCGACGAATTTCTGAGGCTCACGTCTTTGATTTTATCGTTGATACTTAACGCGTGTTTGTCAAGATTTTGTCCGTCTTCGTCGGATATTTTTTGTGCGCGGAACTCGGCAATGATTTTGCCCGAAACGTCAGCAATAATTTCGTTTTTGAGTTTTGCCTCGCTTGTCGAATTTCCGCATTCGGTAAGGAACGACAATGCCGTTTCGACATCGGACAGAATGGTTAGTTCCCGCATGCCGCGGTATGCCCATTTGTAAAAAGGCTCGTAAACGTTGTTCAGCAAATACACGCACGAAATCGCGCTTTTTACAAATTCGAAAATCGCAAGTTGCGCCGCGCCTGTCTCTTTTCTTGCGATAAGGCGGGGGTAGTTGTATTGTCCGGATTGGCTCATAGAAAGCGCGTGCGCCGCGATTTTTTTCAGACGGACGTCCTCGGGGAAGCCTTTTTGCAAAACTTCGCGAATCCTTGAAAACTCGGCGCAGTTATTTATAAACATCTTGCCCGATACGGCGGTGCGTAGGGCGTATGGCGGGATTTTCAGCCAGTCGAAAGTTATTTTTGGCGCGGAACTTCTGCCGATAATACTTTCGTAAAAGTCTTTGCACGAAAAAACGCCGTGGCGACTGCCGCCCGCGGGCGAAAATTTCAGACGGGAAAACCCGGAAAACTCGTCGGGAAGTTTGTTGTACGCGCGGGTTAAGTCGAACCCGTATTTTTCGTAATCCGCGTCGCTTAAAAAAATGCAGAATCCCGGCTCGAAGTCGTGATCTTTTGAAACGTCGTCGTCGAAAAACAGACACTCGCTGCCTTGACCGACAAGCCCTGCGGACAACGTCGGCAAAAGAAAAGCGAAGTCTTTTTCAAGCATCGGCATTCCGAATTTTTCAAAATATTTTTCCGACAACTCAACGCCTTTCATAAATACTCCTTGCTCGCGCCGAAAGGTCTTGTGCGTCGATAAATCTACCGGCGTCGGAAAAGGCGGACGCGCATTTTTCGCACACAAAGGCGTAATATCCGTCGCGCGTTACGCCTTCGTCATTTAAGCACGACAGGGCGTTGTCAAGAGCCTTGTCGACGTTTTCGTCGTCAAAGGGATCTTTTCTCAGAAAAGTTGTCGAAAGGTTTGTGTACGTCACCGCTTCGTCCAATTTGTTCCCGCTCTTTTTCGCAATTTCAAGTGCCTTTTCAAAATACGATATTGCGGTGTCGTAATCGCCCAAATCGGCGTATGACAGTGCAGAATTGTTGTATAAACCGCCGAATAGCGCATTATCCGCGTCAAGGTTTTTTGAAAAAACCTTGTATACTTCGTCGTAAATTTTAAGCGCGCCTTTCGCGTCGCCAAAGGCTTTTTTATTGGTTGCGACGTTCAGTAAAAACGTTGCGCCGCTTGTCGTTTCCGCCATATCCGTTTCGTCAATCAGCCGCAAAATCTCGGCGCAATATTTCTCGCTTTCTTCCTTGTTTCCCGTTTTTCTGAAAACCCCGGTGAGTTCGCTCGTCACGACGAGTTCGCCCCGTTTATCGTTCAAGGCTTTTGCTTCGTCAAGCCAGTATCTCAAAAGTTTTTCAGCGGACGCAAGATCGTTTTGTGACAAAAATTCGTCTTCCTTTTCGATAATGCGTTCGACGGGAATCGTCCCGTGAGTTTCGGTTTCGGGATAATAAAACTCTTTGCCGCCGCATGTCGCGCAGGCAGGCTCCTTATAATCGAATTCGTCGATACCCATAGTTTCTCCTTTTGGCGCGACGGCGTGATTGTCGCGCGTTTGACCTGATTCAAGAATAACACAAAATTCACGCCTTGACAACGGACGGCGCAAAGGTTATATTATTATTGATATTTATAAATAACATAAGGCGGTATGTTGAAAAAATGATAAGAAGAATCGAGTCGGCGGACAGGGCGGATTATATAAAGTTCGCAAAAGAGTTTTATACGTCGGACGCCGTCACGCACGACGTTCCCGAAGAATACCTGACGCTGACCTTTGAAACGCTTGTCGAAGGCAACCCGTTTTCGGACGGCTATATGATTGAAAGCGACGGCGAAAACGTCGGATACGCTCTCGTTGCGAAAACGTTTTCGCAGGAAGCGGGCGGCATGGTTGCGTGGTTTGAAGAATTGTATCTTTCGGAAAAGGCGCGCGGAAAAGGACTCGGCACGCTTGCTTTAATGTACCTTGAAGGCAAGTACGTTTCGGAAGGGTACAAGAGAATAAGGCTTGAATACACGGCGGAAAACGAGCGCGCGGCGAAACTTTATCGACATCTCGGGTTCAAAACGCTTGATTATCTGCAAATGCTGAAAGATTTCAAATAAAAAAAGAAAAGGGAAAAAGGAAAAAATGGGAAAAATTATCGTAATCGGCGCGGGACAAGGCGGACTTGTCGCGGCAAAGCATCTTAAAAATTTCGGGCACGACGTGGTTGTGTACGAGGCGGAAAGCCGCGAAAACGCGGCACATCCCTGGCGCGACGATATAAGGCGCGCCGTTTTCGAAGAAGCGGGCTTAACGCCGATTCCCGTTTCCGACTGCGTCCAGAAAAACAAATGGAAATTCGTGTCGCCCGACGAAAAGTCGACGCTCAGAGTGCCGATGACGCCGCCGCTTGAAGAAATCGCAATCGACAGACGATATCTTCTTGAATACCTTCTGAAAGAATGCGAAGGCGTCGAAGTGCATTTTAACAGCCCTGTCGAAAACCTTATCACGGACGGCGATAAAGTCGCGGGAGTCAGGGTAAACGGCAAAGACGTCCGCGCGGATATGGTCATCGACGCGTCTGGTTACAACTCGAAATTCCGCCGGGAAGTCCCGAAAAAGTTCGGTATTCCGGAGCCGGAATCCGACGACAAATTTTGTGCATTTCGGGGATATTATCGCGCAGATCTCAACAAAAATCTGCCGAATCCGCCGTGCACACTTTACATAAAACACCTTGGCGGTGTCGGCATCAGCTGGTGCAATCTGTCGCAGGACAACGTTGCGGACGTGCTTGTCGGGCGCATCGGTAGCCTCTCCGACGAAGAACTCGAAAGGGCGAAAACAAGCCTTCTTAAAAATCACGATTTCAACACCGGGGAGCCGATCGTGGAGCGGCGCGTTGATATTTCGTTGCGCTATCCCGCGGGCGTACTTGTCGCAGACGGGTACGCAATCGTCGGCGACAGCGCGTATATGACGATGCCTATGATGGGCAGCGGTATCGAAAGCGCGATGAAAGCAGGCAGAATGCTTGCCGAAACAATCGGGACGGACTGCGACTTTTCGGCAAAGAGTCTGTATCCGTATCAACTCAAATTTTATAAGCAATTCGGTTTTTTGTATGTTTTCGTGGACGTCCTGAAACGCTGGGCGCTCAACCTGCCCGATAAAGACGTTAACCTAGCGTTTTCAAGCGGGCTTGTCACCGACGACGATATGGCGCTTCTCAGCACCGATGAAAACGCAAAAGGCTTGTCTTTTTTGACAATCCTTAAAAAAATCGGAATCCTTTTCAAAAACTTTTCGCTTGTCTGCCGTGCAGTGAAATACGCGGCGCGCGGGCTTAACGCGATGGCGGTCGCAAAACGTATCCCCAAAAACTACGACGCGGACAAGGTCAGAAAGTGGTCGGAAAAACTCGACAAAAAGGTCAGAGGAAAGAAAAAGAGATAAATCCGCCGTGAAAACGAAAGAAACAACAATCAAAAAATTGTTCTCGGCAATCGTGTGTGCGCTGATATCGGCGACGATATTTTCAATGAAACCGCCGCGCGCCGTTTCGTACGCCGAAACGGGAAATTGCCCGCACGAATACGACGACGAATGCAATCTTTGCGGCGAAAAGCGCACGCCGATGCATTATTTCGGCGAATGGACTGTCGTAAAAGAAGCCACCAACGACGAAGAAGGGCTGAAAGAGCGAACGTGCGTCAGGTGCCACGTAAAACAGCAGGTTGTTTTACAAAAGACCGCCGTCCCCGAACCGCAAAAAGAAAAAATCCTTTCAAAATCGGATATCGCGGGGATTGTCGTAGGAAGCGTTGCGGCAGGGGGACTCGTCGCATTTATCGGGGCGACGCTGATAAAAAAGAAACGCAAAAAATAAGGCGCGCGAAAGTGCGTTTTTATTTTTAATAAAATGTTGAAAATCGTCGCCCGAAACGGTTGACAATATAATGGTTTAAGATTATATTTTTGTCGCTATGGAAAACGAAAACGAACCACTTGTCGTGCCGCCCGAAAGCGAACGGGAAAAAACCGAAGAAGGGCATACGACAAGCGAAGAAAACGAAATAGTAAGCGTCGAAAACGCTGAAACGTCGGAAACCGCCGCAAAGATTTCCGCGACCGACAACGCGGAGGATTTGCCGAAAAAGAAAGGTCAGCGCGATATGACGGAAGGCGTCATCTGGAAACAAATTCTGGCGTTTGCGCTGCCGATACTTTTGTCCAACGTCATACAGCGGTTGTATAACGCGGTCGACTCCATCGTCGTAGGGCGGTTTGTCGGGCACGAGGCGCTTGCCGCGGTCGGCAGCAACAACAGTATAATCAACGTTTTCGTGTCGCTGTTTTTGGGAATATCCGTGGGAGCGGGCGTTGTCGTCGCGCAATACTACGGCGCAAAGGACGAAGAAAAACTCAAAAAGTCCGTGCAGACTTGTGCGTTTCTGGCGATTGTTTCGGGCATAGTGCTGACAATCGGCGGATACTTCCTTGCGGAGCCCATATTAAAACTCGTTCACACCCCCGAAAACGTAATGGCGCTGAGTCGCGAATATTTGCAGATTTATTTCGTGGGCGTTCTCGGCGCGCTTATATACAATATGGGGTCGGGCGTGATACTCGCGGTCGGCGACAGCAAGCGGCCGTTTTTGTATTTGCTGTTCGCGTGCTGCTTGAATATCGCGCTGGACGTAGTGTTCGTAAAGACGCTCGGCATGGGCGTTGCGGGCGCGGCGTGGGCGACTCTTATTTCGCAATACGTATCGGCGATTCTGGTCACATTAAGGCTTCTTCTGACAAAACAAAACTATAAACTGTCGTTTCGGCATTTTAAGATTGACAAGCCGATTCTCAAAAACATATTCAAAGTCGGGCTTCCCGCAGGGTTGCAGTCAAGCATGTACAGCGTCGGGAACCTGCTTATTCAGTCAAGTCTGAACACCTTCGGCTCGGTCGTAATGGCGGGCTGGGTTGCCGCAATGAAAGTGGACGATTTCACCTATGCCCCCATTTGTTCTTACGGCATGGCGATGAACAGTTTCGTCGGACAAAACGCCGGCGCAAAGCGCATGGACCGCGTGAAGAAAGGCTTTTACACCGCGCTTATTATGAGCGTCGTTACGGCGGTCATTATCATCGTACCCGTGCTGATTTTAAGGGGCGACGTCGTTCGCATATTCAATAAGGAAGCGGACGTCGTGAGCGTAGGCTCGGACATCATTCTGCACATCTGCCCGTTTTACGTGATTTTCGGCATGTGCGAAGTTTTCTCGGGCACGCTGAAAGGGCTTTCAAAGTCGCTGACGGCGTTTATCATCACGTTTGTCGGCATACTCTTGACAAGGATAATCTGGCTTTACACGGCGGTGCTTATGACGCACAATCTCACGGTATTGTTTATGATTTACCCGATAAGTTGGGTTGTGACCGCCGCGATATACTTCATATACCTTGCCGTCAAAAAATGGGACGGAATGCTCGATATGACCGCGGAAGACAGGTTTATCGAAAAACTCAGACACATCGGCAAAAAGAAAACCGCGTGAAAACACAAAAAGAAATATCGTTTTTTATAAAACATATAATATAACAAATACACAGACGGCGAAAAAACTAAAAAATCGTAAAAACATTTTGAAAACCCCTTGACAAACGTATAAAGGGGTTTTATAATTACAAACAGTTGAACAGTTATTCAAATGTTTGACAAAGGGAAAAAGAAAAATGAAAGAAACAAAAATCGAAAAAAACGAATTTTGCGAAGAAGTGCACGCGCACGACGAAACGGTGCAGAAGGTCAAAGCAAGCCTTTCCGACGCCGATTTATTGTTTGACGTTGCGGAACTTTTCAAAATCTTCGGCGACAGCACCCGCGTCAATATCCTTGCGACGCTTTCAAAAAACGAACTGTGCGTATGCGACGTCGCGGCGGTACTTAATATGACGGTCAGCGCGGTATCGCATCAACTCAGGATTCTTCGCCACAACAAACTTGTGAAGGCGAGAAGAAGCGGCAAAGAAGTGTTTTATTCGCTTGCGGACAACCACGTCGTGAAGATTCTGGAACTTGCAATCGACCACGTAAAAGAGTAAAAAATCAAAGAGGTAATAAATATGAAAAAGACGGTAACCATTAAAGACATCGACTGTGCAAACTGCGCCGCAAAAATCGAGCGCGACGTGCAAAAAATCAACGGCGTTAAAAGCGCAAGCCTGAATTTCTTCGGACAGCGTCTGCAATTCGAATGTGACGAAGAAGATTACGAAAGAATCGCAAAAGAAATCGTGCATTGTGCAAAGAAAGTCGAACCGGATTGCGTAATCTTGGGTTTATAATACAAAAATGAAAGATAAAGATAAGAAAAAGTTATCAAAAAACCAAATAAGGCTCATACGTTTTTGTGTGTGTCTTGCCGCGTTTATCGTGCTTTACGCCATAGGCAAGACCGTCGGTATGCCGTGGTACGTGGGACTTGCGACGTATCTTGTCGTGTACTTCGCGATAGGCTACGACGTGCTGTACCGCGCCGCGAGAAACATCGTGCACGGGCAGGTTTTCGACGAAAACTTTTTAATGTGCGTGGCGACGGTCGGCGCGTTTGCAATCGGCGAATATCCCGAAGCCGCGGCGGTCATGCTTTTTTATCAGCTTGGCGAACTGTTTCAGGATTACGCCGTCGGAAAGAGCAGGAAATCCATTGCGTCTCTTATGGATATCCGCCCCGACAAGGCTGTAATATTTAAGGACGGACAGGAAACCGAAGTCGCGCCCGAAGAAGTTAAAATCGGCGACGTTATCGTCGTGAAAGCCGGCGAAAAAATCCCCGTCGACGGCGTGGTGATAAAGGGCGAAGGAAGTCTCGATACGTCCGCGCTCACCGGCGAAAGCGTGCCGCAAACCGTGTCTGAAAACAGCATCGTTTTAAGCGGTGCCATCAACCTTTCCAGCGTTTTGTATATCCGCGCCGAGAAAGAGTTTTACGACAGCACCGTCGCAAAAATTCTCGACATGGTGGAAAACGCTTCCGCAAAGAAAGCGAAAGCCGAAAACTTTATCACAAGATTTGCAAGATATTACACCCCCGCGGTCGTTATCACGGCGGTTGTACTTGCGATTCTGCCCCCGCTCGTCATCGATATGAGAAGCGGTGCGGTCTGGATCTCGTGGCTCAATCGCGCGCTTACGTTCCTTGTCATCAGTTGTCCGTGCGCGCTTGTCATCAGTGTTCCGATGTCGTTTTTCGGCGGTATCGGCTGCGCGTCCAGAAAGGGTATACTTTTCAAGGGAACGAGTTATCTGGAACTTATCGACAAGGCAAATATATTCGTGTTTGACAAAACCGGCACGTTGACGAAAGGTACTTTCGACGTCAAAAAGGTTATCCCCGCGGAAAACCGCGACGAAATACTGCGCGTTGCGTGCATCGCCGAAAGCGGCAGCCTGCACCCCATCGCAAAAAGCATTTACAAAGCGTACGGAAAGTCCGTCGACAGTTCCGAATATCAAATCACGGAACGCTCGGGACGCGGTATGGAAGCGACGGGACCCGAAGGGCGCATACTTTGCGGCAGCGGCAGATTGCTTGTCGAAAACGGCGTTGCGATTATCCCCGTCGAAGAAGTCGGAAGCGTGGTGTACGTCGCAAAAGACGGTCAATATCTCGGCGCGATTCTGATTGCGGATACCGTCCGCGACGACGCGAAAGAAGTCATAAAAGAACTGAAAGCGCAGGGCGCAAAAACCGTCATGCTTACGGGCGATAACGAAAAATACGCCCGTGCGGTCGCCGAAGAAGTCGGCATCGACGATTTCAAATTCGGTCTTCTTCCCGCGGACAAAGTCGTCGAAATGGAAGCAATCATGGAAAATAAGGGCAAAAAAGACAAGGTCGTGTACGTCGGCGACGGCGTCAACGACGCCCCCGTTCTTATGCGTGCAGACGTCGGCGTTTCGATGGGCGGCGTAGGCAGCGACAGCGCGGTCGAAGCGTCGGATATGGTGCTTATGCACGACAACCTTACAGGGCTTGTTTCGGCGCGGAAAATCAGCAAAAAAACCCTTAAACTCGCATACGAAAACATCGTGTTCATATTGCTTGTCAAAGCCGTCGTGCTTATTCTCGGCGCGCAGGGCTTGGCGAGTATGTGGCTTGCGGTGTTTGCGGATGTGGGTGTGGCGGTGTTGGCGACGCTTAACTCTATGCGCGCCCTTACCGGTAAAAAGTCATAATTTTGCGACCTTTTGAGTTTTTGGCAAAACCTTACTCGGTTACGTACGCCAAAGTACGCGCCCTC
>OLXC01000037.1_pt1 | contig 45009 bp, 34 predicted proteins | sample 1673851 | NCBI WGS metagenome assembly OLXC01 (sample SAMEA103958130, study PRJEB25191) | human gut metagenome | biome: human-associated habitat [ENVO:00009003]; feature: intestine environment [ENVO:2100002]; material: feces | place: Germany | collected 2013/2015
TTTGTGGGGGAAGGAACTTTTTGTAAAAAGTTCCCCTCTCCCCAATTTCACACCACATTCCCCTAATTATACTTAAAATAAATACAGCCTTGCGTTTACTCTATTACAATGGTTTCGATGTTGTTAAGCGCGTTGTTTACGAGGGTTTCGACGTCCAGTGCGCTTTCCACCTTAAGTACAGCGTCAAGGCGCGGCTTAGTAACGGGCTTTTTAGGCAGGAAAATCGTGCAGCAGTCCTCGTATGGCAAAATCGACGTTTTGAACGTGCCGATGCGCTCGGCGATTTCGATAATTTCTTCCTTGTCAAAGCCGATAAGCGGACGAAACACGGGAATATTTGCAACCGAGTTGGTGCTGGTTATGCTTTCCAGCGTCTGGCTGGCGACCTGCCCAAGGCTTTCGCCCGTGACAACGGCACCGCAACCGTTCATGCGCGCGATACGTTCGGCAATGCGCATCATGAATCGGCGCATAATGGTAATCATGTACTCTTCGGGGCATTTTTCGTGAATTGCGGTCTGGATTTCGGTAAAACTCACCACATCCACGGTCATACGCAGCGTGTATTTTTTGATAAGTTTGGCAAGGTCAAGCACTTTTTCTTTGGCTTGCAAACTTGTGTAAGGGAAACTGTGGAAGTGAACCGCACGCAGTGACATACCACGTTTTGCCATCATGTACGCCGCAACCGGGCTGTCGATGCCACCCGACAGCATTACCACCGCTTTACCGCCTGTACCGACAGGCATACCGTTGACTGCTTTGATCGTTTCGGAATAGACGAAGGTTTTGCCGTTCTCACGGATGTCGATGTTGACGACGTGTTGCGGATGGAAAAGATCGACGACAAGGGCGGGGTGCGCCTCGAGAATATCGCCGCCGATATCGGCAGATAAATCCATCGAATGTACGGGGAAACGCTTGTCTGCGCGGTTGGTGTTCACCTTAAATGTGCCCTCGGCCGGTGCATATTCCATCGCCGCGGCTTTGATGTCGGCAACATTGCTGGGCACTTCTTCCGCGACGGAAAGCGAGTGTACGCCAAACACATTTTTGACGGCGTCAATAATTTGTTCCAGATTGCTTTCGTCAAAGTCGCTGATGACGTAGCGTGCGTTGCTGCGTGCAAAGCGATACTCGAAGCCTTCCAGTACCTGCTTGATGTTGGCGATAAGCGCACTTTCAAAGTAGTCGCGATTGTTGCCCTTGAGGTGAATTTCCGAATAACGAATGATAATTACTTTCATTTTTACCTGCTTTTGAGATTTATATGATTTGTTGATTTGTACAATTTAGCCAAGCGCACTTTATTGCACCCTGTGCTCAAAGTTTTTTGTCGTCGTTGCTGCCTTTTTCGGCATCACTATTGTTTGCTATAAACGTGATGTTGCCGGGCCGTGTTGTTTTAATTGCAATTAAACGCGACGGTATCGCTACTGTGTTGTTTAATTTCAAATAACGCATCCGTCAAACGCACCGCCGCAGTTAACCTACGACAAGGCGAAAGCACTTGTGGTTACACGTGCATTGTTTTGCGAAGGTCGAGAACGCACTTCGCAAGAGAATCGGCAAGGTGCTCTACCTGCTGTTTGTCGTTGTACTTGCTGAAACTGATGCGGATTATGCCTTCGACGTAGCGCATGTCCAGCCCGATTGCCTTTGCAATGCGGCTTTGCTTGTTTTTGGAACTGCATGCCGAACCTGTGCCGACAATAACGTCGTAGGCTTCCAGCATATGCAGCAACACTTCGCCCTTGATGTCGGCAAACGCCAAGGACAGTATTGCCGGCGAACAATTTTCCGTGCAGTTGACTCGCCACCCAGGCACGGACGCCAGTTTGTCCAGTATAATTTGCTTGTATTCGATGTAATGCGCCGCGTTTTCGTCGATAAGAGAAACAGCCTTAGTCAGCGCGGTAGCAAGCGCAATCTGACCGCCGACGTATTCCGTACCGGAGCGCATACCGTTTTCCTGACCGCCACCAAACAAAATCGGCGTGCATTTTGTGCCGCGTTTGACATACAAAAAACCTGTGCCCTTGCTTCCGTGGATTTTGTGTCCGCTCATGGAATAAAAGTCAACGCCAAGCGAACGCAGATTTACATGAATTTTGCCAACTGCCTGCACGCCGTCGGACAGCGTAAGTGTGCGCGGATTGACAGCCTTTACAAGGCGATTGATGTTTTTGACGTCGTTTATTGCGCCAGTTTCGTTGTTTACGTGCATGAAACACGCCAGCACCGTATTGTCGTCAACCTTGCTCACAAAGTCGTCGACGTCGATGTGTCCGTCGCTCGTGACGTTGGCAAGTCGAACTTCGTAGCCGCGGTCGCCAAGTTTCATTACAGCGTTGTACACGGCGGAATGTTCCGATGCGGTAACCACCACGTTGCCGCTTTTGCTTTTTCCGCTGCCGAAGATTGCAATGTTGTCCGACTCCGTACCGCCCGACGTGAAGTAAATTTCGTCAACCGTTACGCCCATCGTTTTTGCAATGCTTTCGCGAGCCGATTTGAGTTCCCTGGCTACCGCAAGCGAAAAGGAACTGCGTGCCGACGGGTTGTAATAGGTTTCTCGTTGGTATTTGTCCAGTATAGCTATTACGTCGTCGTCCGCTCGCGAAGTAGCACAATTGTCAAAATAATAAGTCATTTTAGTCCTTTTTACAATACTATGTTTGTAATAGTATTTTATAAAACGCCGATTTCTGTAGTAGTTAACGTGTTTTTGGGGATTTTTTCAAAATCTTTCGCCATTACGCATCTCAGCATTGTCACGCATTGTACACGCCCGGGCAGTATTAAGAAGCAGAAAACCACATCAAAATTTTGTTGTTTCACTACAAAATGGTCTACTTCAACGTAACTACCGTCACACCGCTTTCGCCCTCGCCGTATGTGCCAAGGCGAAATTCCTTGACATTGGGGTGATGCCGGAAGTGATCATGAAGTCCTGCGCGAAGTCTGCCTGTGCCCATTCCGTGAATGACCCACACCTTTGACAAGCCGCTACGCACCGCCTGGTCGATAAACGCGTCCACATTTACAACGGCTTCGTCCACAGTCTGGCCGATGACATTTATTTCGTTACGTGCACTGCGCTCGGTGTTTATTTGCGTATGTGCGCCGCTCGTGCGTTGTTGACGATTTTTCACGACGCGCTTATTTTGTTCCACAACCGAATGATACAGGTCGTCTGCTGTGACTATTGTCGTAATGTTGCCTGCTCGGACGGTAATTTTCGTCGGCGACTTTATCTGTTCGACACGTACCTGCATTTTCAGTTTTTGACTGTACAGTACGTCGCCCGTTTTCATAGTAAGGTAGTCGGCTTTGTCACCCGTAAACACGATTTCTTCCGCATTGTCCTGTTCGGGCAGTTTGATTTCGTTGATTTTCTTCGCCGCCGCGCGCGCCTGGAACAAATCCTTGTCGGTAACCGTTTCTTTGGACAAAATATCCTTAAGTTCCGCCACTATCTCCTGCGCATCTTCTCGGGCTTTGTCTACGATTTTGCGCGCCTCCTTTCGGCTGCTTTCCAGCAGTTTGTCGCGCTCCGTCTGCAAGGTGTCGTTGAGTTTTGTTTGCCGTGCAAGTTCCGCCTGTAAAGCCTTCTTTTGTTCGTCAAGCTCCGCAAGGCGTTGTTCGTAATCTTTGCGGATTTCGTCGGCGCGGTTAAGCGCATTTTCAAACTCCATCTTTTCCTTGCTGACGTTTTGTCGAGCAAATTCGATTACGTCGCTTCGCATACCCAGTTTGCCTGCAATTGCAAGCGCGTTACTGCTGCCCGGTACACCCATAATAAGGCGATAGGTCGGCGCGAGCGTTGCAAGGTCGAATTCCATCGAGGCATTTTGCACGCGGTCGGTCGCAAGCGAGTATTCCTTCAACTTTTCGTAGTGGGTGGTAATTACCGCTTTTGCCCCGCTTCGGCGCAAAAAGTCCGTAACGGCAAGTGCCAGCGCGGTTCCTTCGTTGGGTTCCGTGCCTGCTCCCACTTCGTCAATCAGCACAAGGTCGCCCTTGCCACACACGTCAAGTATATCACGCAAATTGGTGATATGTCCCGAAAAAGTAGACAGATTTTGTTCAATACTTTGTTCGTCGCCGATGTCACAGAAGATGTCGTCGAAGTACGACACGCCGCTTTCCTCGGCACACGGCACAAAAAGCCCTGTCATCGCCATTGCCGTCATAAGCCCGACGGTCTTCAGCGTCACGGTTTTGCCACCGGTGTTGGGACCCGTAATTACGATAATGTCGTAATCGTGCCCCATTTCCACCGAAACGGGCACGACCTTTGCTTTGTCAAGCAGCGGATGGCGAGCTTTTTTGAGATTGATATAACCTTCGTCGTTCATCAGCGGCAAAGTACACTTGTTTTCTATGGCGTACTTCACCTTACTGAAAATCACGTCAATGTCGCTGATTGCATCCTGCGAGTCGGCGATCCGCGCGGAAAAGGGCGAAATACGGTCGGTAAACGCTTGCAAAATGCGTTGAATTTCCGCTTTTTCCTCAAGGGTCGCTTCACGAAGCGCGTTGTTGAGTTGCACGATTGCCATCGGTTCGACAAACAGCGTTGCACCCGTAGCCGACTGGTCGTGAACAATGCCGTTGACGTAACCTTTGTATTCCGCCTTGACGGGGATTACGTATCTGTCACCGCGCATGGTTACAATTGCATCCTGCATATACTTTGCCGTTTCGCCGTTTTTGGTGTAACTTTGCAGTTTTGCCTTGATGTCGGCATTGATTGCGCGTATTTTTTTGCGTATAGCAAACAGGTCTGCGCTGGCTTTGTCATTCATTTCGTCCTCGGACAAAATGGCAAAGTCAATGTCATCTTCAAGGGTTTTGTCGTTAAACAGACGGCAGGCAATGGCGCGAAGCATGGACGTGTCTACGCCGTAGTCGACAAACAACGCCGTTTGCAAATTCCTGGCCGTGCGCAATGTGCGCATGATTTGCAGACATTGCCCCATCGAAAGGCAACTACCCACGCGAGCCAACGCACAGGCATCCTTTACGTCGTCCACCGACAAGTCGAATGACGTTTCGTACTGAAACAGGTCAAAGGCTTGTTTTGTTTCTTCCACAAGGCGTTTTGCCTCGTCAAAACTGTCTGCGGGCAACAGATTTTCGACTTTTCCTTTTGCAATAGAGCTTACGGAAAACACCGAAATCTGCCGCAAAATATCGGCATATTGTAGTTTTTTGAGTGTTTTTTCGTTAATCATTTCAGTTAATTTTGTTAAACAGTCTGCCCGACGTACATTTTCCGTTACGTCTGAATCCGTCGTCCCTGCCGCTGCTGTTGAGTGTAACAAAGTGCCTTACCGTGTCGGCGTCGAAATCGACAAGATACCGCCCGCAGCGAGAAATTTTACTAAGCACGGACAAACTAAGTCCGTTGAACACTTCGAAGCAACATCTGCCACATTTACGGCGCACTACGGTGAAGTCGTTGCCGCGTTCGTCGGTATATGTCAGTCCTTTGCTTGCCGTACATTTCGCGCAAGTGCTGCTCGCTGCCACTTTGAACGGGCAATGCACGGTTTGCATAAGCGGATACTCGCCGTCGACAAAAACATAACCGTCTTTCGCAGCAAAACGCGAACACTCGGCAATGGTAAGCTCGTAACTGAACACGAAGCCGTCACGGTCACTGAACAAGGCAAGCGTGTAATCATTGAACACGTTCATTCCTCGTCCGAGAATATACGGCAGATTATGCTCGCGTGCAAAGCCGACATGCCCGACGTTGTGACAGACAACGCCGATGTTTCTGTCGTCGACAAAGGTGCTAAGGTAACTCAAATCGGCAAAAGACGGCAGGTCGAGATAAACAAATGTGCCGTCTGTTGCAGACAATGTTTCTTCCGAAATAAATTCGGGTTTGTAAATTACAGTTGCAACACCGCTTTCTTTTGCCGCCTCGACGTCTTTCGCCGCGAAGCATGTCGCGGCAACGGAATATTGCTCTTCGCGGCCGATTTCGCTTGCGGTTTTTCGCATGCAAGGAATGCTTTTCCGGGCAGCCGCTTGTCCGTCCGCTTTCGATTGCGCCGCTTCAGTAATAACGTCAATAACCGTATGTACAGGCTCAAGCAATGTCTCCGCCATTGTCTGTAAGCCTTTCAACGTAACGTCGTCTCTTTCGGCAAATCTCGCGTTGTAGTTGGCAACGACAGCCTTTTCAAACTCCGCCACGGCGCGACGGCGCATATCGTTAATCTGCGATTTTGCGATAAAAACATTGTCGTTTTTGACTACTATGTCTAAAATAGTAGTATGCGAATCACCGGTTTTCTGTAATTGTTTGACGATTTCTTCGTCACTTGTGGCTGTCGTACGTGCTTCTTCAAGAATTTGTTCCGACTCCACGGTCACACATACATCGTCGTTTTTAAGGGTCAGAATTGCCTTGCGTCCCACCGCTGCGACAAATACCGCTGTGCAATCTATTGTTCGTTTGGCGGCAAGCACTCGCGCCGAAAGCTCAATACTGCTTGTGCGACAGACAATCATTCCGTCTGTTACTTTGCCCGAAAACTTTGCTTCTGCGTTTTGTCCGCTTGTCAATGCAACCGCTCCGCACACTTCGTTGCCGCTTTTGTCAAACACCTTGAAGCCGTCGCCCTTAATAGCGGCAACGTCGGCAACTATTCTGCCGTGCTTCACTACGCCTATTTTGCGCCCTGCGTGCCTTGGGTGCGACGGATAAATAATGCCGTCGTTTCTTCCGTCAAGGTACGGCAAGTACTTCATTTCGCCGCGGCTGTAAACTTCGGAAAGGTCCGCCGCCGTTTCGCGCGCCAGGTTGCCGGTTTCAAACAACTGCCTGAACGCCGCCGAACACACGCCTGCGTATTCCGCACTGCGGTTGCGCCCCTCGATTTTGAACACGGTTGCGCCCGCGTCAAGCAAATCTTTGTATTCTCGCCTGCCGTCAAGGTCGGACGTGCTAAGCAGATAACCGCTTTTTCCCGTGTTTGCCCTGTAAAAATTGCGGCAAGGTTGGGCGCACAAACCGCGGTTTCCGCTGTTGCCGCCAACAAGACTACTGAACAGGCACTGTCCCGACTGACATACGCACAACGCCCCGTGAATAAAAGTTTCCACCTTTACGCCGGTTTGCGCAATGCGTTTTACTTCGTCCAGGCTGCACTCACGCGCACAAACAACGGTTGTTGCGCCGAGCGATTGCAGTAATCTCGCGCCGTACTCGTCGTGACAATTGAGTTGAGTGCTTGCAACCACGTCAAGTTTGCCGCCAAGCCTCCCTGCAATTGCAAGCAAAGCAAGGTCGGTTACAATCACGCCGTCGGCGTTGGCTTTGTACGCCGCAAACAAAGTTGCAAGTGCGCCGTCAAATTCGTCGTTTTTTACCGACGTATTTACGGTTACATACACCTTCACGCCGTACAAGTGGCAAAAATCAACCCATTCGGCAATGTTTTCCGCGGTAAAATTAGGCGCTTTCATGCGCGCGTTGAAACCGTCCAGCCCCAGATACACCGCGTCGCAGCCGTTGTTTACCGCCGCAAGTAACTGTTCCTTACTGCCTGCCGGCGCAAGAATTTCATATTCTGTTTTTCCTGCGCACATAGCAGCCATACGATTGACCTCGTTTTAATTTATATCAGCGGAGCACTGCGCCGTATTTTTCGGCAACAATTTTAAGCGCCTTGCCAACCTGCTTTTCAATGTCGTTGTCGGCAAGGGTCTTGTTTTTGTCGCGAAGCACCACCGAAATTGCAATGGATTTTTTACCTTCGCCGACCTGCGAGCCGCGATATACGTCAAACAATGCTGCGCTTTCGCAAAGGGGCAACGCCAAAAACTCATCCAGAATATCCTGTACAGCCACCGCTTCGTCGCACACGAGGGCGAAGTCGCGCGTGACCGACGGGAACTTGGCAATAGGCTCAAACCTGATTTCGCCGCGACGCATTTCCACAAGCGCGTCCAGACTCAACTCGGCGTAGTAAACGTCCGTTTCGATGTCAAAGTTTGCGCAAACTTGCGGATGCACCTTGCCGAACGTGCCGACTTCCTTGCCGCCGACGGCAATTTTTGCAGAAATGCCCGGGTGAAGCAACGTGCTGTCGGCGCGCGTAATTTTAACGTCGCTGTCGGCAAACGCGTACACCACCTGCAACACGTCGTCGCGGAAGGCTTCGAAGGTTGTATCCGTAGCCGCCATAGAAATGCGTTTTTCTTCCGTAGGCAACTCGGTAAGCGGCAACGACTTGGCAATGTACGCCTTACCTACTTCAAACATACGCAAATTTGTGTTTTTGCGGGCGAGATTAAGGGCAATACATTGCAGCATATTGGGCGCAAGACTGCGGTTCATTACCGACAAATCCTCGCCGATGGGGTTTTTGACTTTGATGTACAGGCTTTCGTCGATTGGAGCAATGCTTGCTTTTGCAAACAGCGCAAAGCCGCCGAATGGATAAAACACGCACTCGTTGTAGCGCAGACCGCACAAAATATCCTTGGCTTTTGCAGCCATTTTGTCGCTCAGCGTTCTGCCGCCTGCCGTAATGTGGCTGTTTTCCATAAGCGTACCGTTGATGTTGTCGTAGCCGTACACGCGGATAAGTTCTTCCACAATGTCACAATCGCGCGCGATGTCGTCACGGTACGGCGGCACAAGGCAGGTTACGGTGTTGCCGTCGATAGACGTTTCAATGTTGAGCGAATGAAGAATGGACAAAATTTTGTCGTCGGGAATTACGATACCCAGCAGTTTTGCAATGCGTCCCTTGTCAAAGGTTACCGTTTTCGCAGTTGCGACTTCGCCTACTGCAATGCGACCCTTTGTCACTTTGCCGCAACCCAGTTGCTGAACAAGGTGCAATGCGCGTGACAAACCCACGTTGTTGGTGTAACTTTCGATACCCTTTTCAAACCGTGCCGAACTGTCACTGCGAAGTCCCAGTCTGCGACTCGTGCGACGGACGTTTCCGCGTGCGAAACTTGCCGATTCAAACAGCACACAGTTTGTGTCCGCTTTAATGCCGCTGTTTGCGCCACCCATAATGCCTGCCAGCCCTACAGCGCGGTTTTTGTCGGCGATTACAAGGTCATCGCTTGTAAGCGCGTACTCCTTGCCGTCAAGCGGAATGATTTTTTCTCCGTTTTCGGCGCGACGTACCACAATCGTTTTGTCGTTTATGTCGCTGTAATCGAAGGCATGCATGGGTTGACCGATTTCGTACAGCACGTAGTTTGTAATGTCCACAAGGTTGCTTATACCGTGCAGCCCCACCTTCGCAAGTCTGCTTGTCATCCAGATGGGCGACGGCGCGATTTTTACGTCGGTTACGCCCTGCATGAAGTAATTCGGACAGATGTCGCGTGCACGCACGTCCACTTTTACAAGTTTGTTTGTGGCTGTCGCGGCGTCCACTGCGAATGAAATGTCGGGTTCACGGCAGGTTTTGCCAAGTGCGACGGCAACTTCGCGACTGAGTCCGATTACGCTGTTGCAGTCCTGACGATTGCTTGTAACGCACACATCAAGTACGTAGTCGTCAATGCCCACTTCCTTGCGGATATCCTCGCCGACAACCGCGCTGTCACGCAAAATCAGTACGCCGTCGACGTCCGCACCCTCGTAGTAATCCTTGGTAATGCCCAGTTCCTCGGGTCCGCAAAACATACCGTCCGACGGCTCGCCGCGCATTTTGCCTTTGGTGATGTTAAGTCCGTTTGCAGTGTGCGCCTTGTGAAGAGCAACAGGCACTTTGTTGCCAACCCGCACGCGGTGGTCGTTGGTAACAATAGGGATAATCTGACCGCCGCCGATATCCACTTTGCAGCAAAGCAGGCGTTCGGCGTTGGGATGCTGAGTAATTTCCTTAATCTGACTCACCACGATGTTTGTCACGTTTTCGCCGAGGTACACGACTTCTTCAATTTCCAGACCGATATCGACCATTTTCTTGCAAAGCGTGTCGATGTCCTCGGTTACGTCTACATATTGTTTAATCCACGAAAGAGGTAATTTCATTTGTCAATCTCCTATTTGCCGAATTGTTTGAGGAAGCGTTGGTCGTTTTCGTAAAAAAGGCGAATGTCGGGAATGCCGTACTTAATCATGGCTATGCGCTCTACGCCCCAGCCGAATGCAAAACCCGTGTACTTTTGGCTGTCGATGCCGCAGTTTTCCAGCACAAACGGGTTTACCATGCCTGCGCCGAGCACCTCTATCCAGCCGGTGCCCTTGCAAAGGCTGCACCCCTTGCCGCCGCAGTTACTGCAGGTAAGGTCAACTTCTACGCTCGGTTCGGTAAACGGGAAGAAACTCGGGCGGAAACGCACCTTTGTCTGTGGTCCGAAGAAGTTACTTGCGATGTATTCCAACGTGCCTTTGAGGTCACACAGCGTGATGTTTTCGTCCACGACCAACCCCTCTATCTGGTTGAATACGGGGCTGTGACTTGCGTCGCTGTCGCTGCGGAACACTTTGCCCGGGCAAATCATTTTTATCGGCGGCTTTTTGTGTTCCATAAGACGCGCCTGCATTGCGCTTGTCTGAGTGCGCAGCAAAATGTTGTCTGTGATGTAGAAAGTGTCCTGCATGTCGCGCGCGGGGTGATCGGCAGGAATGTTGAGTGCCTGGAAGTTGTAGTAATCCGTTTCGATTTCCGGTCCGCTGAGTACCTCGAAGCCCATGGACACCAACAGGTCGGTCATCTGATTTTCCACCAGCGTTACGGGGTGAAGCGCACCCCACGGCTGTTGCGTGTTCAGCGAAACATCCACCGTTTCTTCCGTAAGTTTGCGTTGCATTTCGACGGCTTTCAGTTCCGTTGTTTTGTCGGCAAATGCTTGTTCAAGACTGTTGCGAAGTTCGTTTACCTTTGCTCCGAACCCGGGACGTTCCTCTGCAGGCAGGTCTTTGATACTCTTCAGAAGGCCGGTCAATTCGCCGCTTTTGCCAAGGTATTTCACTTTGAGTTCCTGCAGGTTTTGCAATGTACTGCAACCGTCAAGTTCGCTGCCACACGCGTTTTTGATTTCGTTAATGGTCATCGTTGCTCCTTTTTGTGCGATTTAAGCGCACTATGTCTGTAATAGTATTTTATAATTTGCCGATTTTCGATGTAGTTTGGCTTTTTTCGGGCAAAAATCGTGGTTTTGTTGATTCACACAGCTTTTTTTACTTCAAACGGGCTGTAAAACTACACTATTTTTACCGTAAACGACGACATTTTGCGTCAAAACAAGGTAATTTTACGGCAAAATTTGCGATTTCGGAAAACAAAAAACGCCCCAAAATCGGTATTTCAACCAACTTTAGGGCGAAGTTACTCGCGGTACCACCTAAATTCGAACGCCGAACGGCATTCCTTGTTGTGTTTGTAACGTAAACTTACGGGCGCAACTACTGCTTTCACCACGCCAACTCGGAAGTGAATATTGTCTGCACGGACGGCAAGGCTTCCACCGCCCCTTGCTCGCTTAACGTTGCCTGTTGCAAACTCTTGTGCTTCGTCATCGTTTGTAGTTACAGTATATCAAATTTTGGCAACCTTGACAAGTGTTTGACGAATTTTGCCGACATATTATCAGCGAAATTTCGCTCGGACTTTCGCGCCGACGAACGGCAACAACTTGCCGCGTAACAAGTCCCGAAAAGGCTGTTGTCGCTTGTACCGCTGCCGATGCAACAGCGAAAGGCAATATTTGTAAATTTGCCTTTTCCACCGATATCCGCTTGCCGGTAACGGGCAATAAATTGCCTTTCGTTCAATCGGGAAAGTAAATGCTCGGCACCTGTCCCACGATTACGTTTTCGCAAATCAGGACGGGCACGACAACCGATATATTTTTTCGGCGGCCGGGTACAAGCAATTCCACATCGGCTTGCACGTTGACGTAAATACGATGCAATGTCTGGTTTATTCCGACAGAAACGAATTCCGACTGCAGGTTGCACCCGGCCACGTTAACGCTTTCAAACCCGGCAACAACGCTCGGTCCGTACCCGGACAGCAGCACCATTCCGCTCAATGTCCCCAGCGGAACGGCGACCCTTCCGTCAATGCGGCTTAATGCGTTTTGTACGGCAACCGATGTTTGCAATGTAAAACTGTTTACGTTGGCGAAGTTTGCCGAAGCGCACACTACTTCGTTTGTCTGCGGATTACGCTCTGTCAGCACAAAATCATCGTAGTCAGTTGCCGCAAAAACTTCGCTCACGGTATTGTTGACTGTAAGGGTAATCTGGGAACGCGCATGTCCCTCGGCGATGTCGACGAACTCAGACATCATTTTTCGCCAATAAGCGTTTGCAGCAAGTACAACCGCAACAACGCACAAAATGACAACAAGCAGCGTTACTTTGACACGCCGTCTGCGCCTTTGTTTCAAGTAATATGCGTTTGTCGTCGCAACGTACATGCCCACAATTTGCACCTTGCTAATTATATTCCGATTTGCGGCGCAACGTTACTTTTGACAGGCAATTTGCCGCAAGTATTTTTGAGAAGTAACGAAGAACTTACTTTTTCTTTGTGCGCGGACGGAACAGCACCGATACAGCGTAGCCCGACACTATCGCAATGCTTACGCCCGTTGCGCATGCGGCAAGGCCGCCTTTCAGCGCACCGTAAAAACCTTCTTCCTTTGCCGACTTTACCGCGCCCTTGACAAGCGCGCACCCGAAGCCCGAAATAGGCACGCTTGCCCCTGCCCCTGCAAATTCGATAAGCGGACTGTACAGCCCGAAGCCTTCCAGCACCGCACCGACAATGAGGAACAGCACCAGAATTTTGCCGTTTGTCAGGTGGGTGAGGTTTATTATCACCTGTCCGACAAGACAAATGCCGCCGCCAACAAGAAAGGCTTTGAGATACATAAGAAACACTGTCATACCACGCTTACCTCCACAATGTGCGTTACCCCGGGGATACTGTCCCCCTGAAATGACGTTGTCGGACTCATAAGCGCGCCCGTGCCTGCCAGTAAAACGCGTTTCCAACTTCCGCCGCGAAGCATGCCGAGAATGTAACTGTTAAACAAAAGCGCACTACACCCGGCGCCGCTTCCGCCCTGGTAGGTTTGTTGCTCGTCACGGAAAAGCGATGCACCGCAATCATGCAACTTGCCGACAACGTCGTAGCCTTGGTCGTCCATAAGGTCAACAAGTATCGACGAGCCGAGTTTGCCGAGGTCGCCTGTGTAAATTGCATCGTAATCGTCGGGCGTTGAATCGGTGTCGCGGAAAAACTGTACCAGCGTGTCGCACGCCGAAGGTGCCATAGCCGCACCCATATTGTTAGCATCCATAACGCCGAAATCGACAACCCGACCGAACATTCCACGGGTAATGCGTGGCAAAAGTTGCCCGTCGTTGCTTTTGGTAAGTATGGTCGCGCCCACGCCCGTGCAAGTCCATTGGGTAACTGGCGAACGCAACACGCCCAGTTCCAACGGGTAACGATACTGCCGCTCCGCCGTACTGAAGTGACTGCCCGATGCGCACACAACGTTGCCTGCGCCGACACACAGAAGGCTACTACCCACAATCAGCGACTCGACAAAGGTTGCGCATGCGTTGTACAACCCTACAAAGCCGGAATGAAGTTTGCGTGCGGCATAAGACGTTGACACTATCTGATTGAGCAGGTCACCGCCGACAAAGTAATCGATGTCGCGCCCGACGAGATTGGCTTTGGCAATTGCGCCGTCAATCGCGTGTTCAAACATCTTGCGTTCGGCGCGTTCAAACGTGTTTTGCCCAAACATATCGTCGTCCAGTGCAAGGTCGAACATTCCGTTGTAAATGCCGTCGTTTTCCTTGGGACCTGCAATCGTGTACCCCTCGGCGACGTAACTGTCCGCGAAAGACAGCGTGCGATTGTTGTAATACTTCATTTTGCGCACCTCACAGGATGTGAAAAATCGCGTCGACAACAAGCGACAACGTGGCAATAACTACCGAAATGGTTACGCCGTTTACAATAACGGGCCCTGCCACCTGAAACATTTTTGCGCCGACGCCGTAAATGTAGCCCTCGGCACGGAACTCAAGCGCAGGCGACACCACCGCATTGCTGAAGCCTGTAATGGGAATTGTAGATCCTGCCCCGGCAAAACGTCCGATGTTGTCGTACACGCCGAAGCCGGTCAGCAGCGCGGCAACAAACACAAGCGTGCCGCTGGCAAGTACCGAAGCGTCATCTTTGCCGAACCACATTGAGTAAAATTGAATAAACGCTTGTCCGATTGCGCATATTGTGCCGCCTACAAGAAACGCCCACAGCATATTTTTGAAGTGAGACGACTTGGGCATTTTTTCAAAAACATATTGCTTGTAGTTTTCTTTTGTAATAGGCTCGCGTGATTTTGTGTCGTCGTGCTGTTTACTGCTTTGAACATTGTTTGATATGTCAGGTTCGACATCGTTTTGAACGTAACTACACAGACTTTTTTTACTTTTATTTTTGTTATTCATGCTATCCCTTATTAAGACTTTTAAGTGATTTTTACGGTAAAACGGGACATCAGAAACCGCTTTTATTATCTGTCATTTGATTGGCGTATATCTGACGTATTCACTTGGACAAATTTTCTTCCACAAACGCTCGCTGAAATTGTTTCGGCAACGCCGTTTCTTTTTCGTCGGCGTTGGCACGATACTCTTTCGCAGGCGGATATTTTCCTGCATACTTCGTCTTTTTCATACAACGATTATTCCCGTTTGTCGTTATTTTAACCGAAAAATAACAAAAAAAAGAGTACTATGCGTGTAATAGTACTCTCTAAAATGCCGATTTTCGATACAATCGACAATATTTTTGTTATTTTTTACAATATTACATGACTAAACATTGTAAATACTACATCACATTATTTGACAATAATTTTACAAGGAACCCTTTCGGGGGATTGGCACGGCGCGACAAAAACAGTCGCTTCTCACAATGACATAATTTGACAAAAGACTTTTATCAATTTCTGTACTACTTCCGCCGAAGTTAGCAGACACGAAGTACACAAGCCAATTGCAAATTATTAAAAAGCAATATTAGGGGTGGCGAGGTGTTGCATAGCGAAAACATCGTAGCGACGGCACGGCTGAGCAGGCTGCCCACCATAAACACTATTGCTCGTCGCGAAGCGAGCATCAGGCGCTTTTCGCATTGCAATACCTCGCCCAACCCCATTACATCAACTTCATTACTTCGGAGCAATCAATATTATTTGTTTTATTATCGACGATTATACTGTAAGTTTTAGCAGAGAATAAGCAACTGCTAGGAGTGGCAAATACTAAAATCGATATCATGCAAAGATATCTAACTGAAAAATATCAATACCCATTCATAATAATTAAAGTGACCATAAAAAGTTTGGAAAAGAGGTAAGGGGAAGAACCTTTTCGTAAAAGGTTCTTCCCCTTGAAATTACAACTTCTTGATCAACTTAAGGTCAATACGTCCCTTTTCGTCAATCTTGATAACTTTTACCACCACTTTGTCGCCGATGTTTACTACGTCGGTAACCTTTTCAACGCGTTCTTTTGCAAGTTTGCTGATGTGAATCATGCCGTCCTTGCCGGGAGCAAGTTCCACAAACGCACCGAAGTCAAGGATACGAACAACTTCACCGGTAAACTCTTCGCCGACTTCGGGATCCTTGGCGATTGCAAGTACCATACGCTTAGCCTTGTCGGACATTTCCTGATCGGCAGTCGCAATGAACACCGTGCCGTCGTCCGTGATGTCGATTTTTACGCCGGTGTCTTCGATAATCTTGTTGATTACCTTTCCGCCGCTACCGATAACTTCACGAATCTTGTCGGGATCGATGCTGAAGCTGATGATCTTGGGTGCGTACTTGGACAGTTCCTTACGGGGTGCAGGCAGTACTTTCAGCATCTGGTCAAGGATGAACAGACGGCCTTGACGTGCTTGTTCAAGTGCACGGCTGAGAATCTCTTCGTCAATACCCTTGATTTTGATATCCATCTGGATTGCGGTAATACCTTTTGCGGTACCTGCAACTTTGAAGTCCATGTCGCCAAGGAAGTCTTCAAGACCTTGAATATCGGACAGAATAGCAACTTTCTTGCCGTCTTCGCTCTTCATAAGACCCATTGCGATACCCGCTACGGGTGCCTTGATGGGTACGCCTGCATCCATCAGTGCCAAGGTGCTGCCGCAAATACTTGCTTGCGACGTGCTGCCGTTGCTGGAAACTACTTCCGAAACGGTACGGATTGCATACGGGAATTCTTCTTCCGAAGGAATTACGGGTTCCAGTGCGCGTTCCGCAAGTGCGCCGTGACCGATTTCGCGACGTCCCGGGCTACGAAGCGGCTTTGCTTCGCCCGTGGAATAGCCGGGCATGTTGTAGTGATGCATGTAACGCTTGAACGTATCCAGTTCGTCAAGGTTTTCAAGTTTCTGCACTTCGCTGATGGTACCGAGCGTAGCCGTCGTGATAACCTGGGTCATACCGCGGGTGAATACGCCGCTACCGTGTACGCGAGGAAGAATACCTGCTTCGCACCAGATGGGGCGAATTTCCGTCAGTCCGCGACCGTCGGGACGAATTCCTTCGTTAAGGATACGCGCGCGCACCTTTTCTTTGGTCATCTTGTACAGTACGTCACCAAGGTCGTCCAGCACTTCGGGGTTGGTTTCAGCAAAGTGCTCACGGCATTTCGCTTCCACTTCGTCCTGATTTGCCTGACGTTCATAGCGGTCAAATGTTTTAAGCGCTTCGGTCAGCATTTTGTCTGCATAGGGACGAATGATTTCTTCGCTGTGGCTGCTGGGCAGGTGAAGTTCGATGTTAGCCTTGGGCTTGCCGATTTCGTCGCGGATGTACTCGATGAAAGCGCATTGCTCTTTGATTGCTTCGTGACCGAACAAAATCGCGTCCAACATTTCCTTTTCGGAGATTTCGTTTGCACCCGCTTCAACCATCATGATTGCGTCCTTGGTACCTGCAAGGTTAAGGTTCAGGAGGCTGCGTTCTTTCTGTTCCTGAGTGGGGTTAATGATGTATTTGCCGTCAACATAACCCACAACTACGCTTCCGGTAGGTCCTGCAAAGGGGATGTCGGACACGGACAGAGCAATGCTGCTGCCCATCATAGCGTAAACTTCGGGTTGAATGTCGGGTTCAACGGACATTGCCGTAGCAACAACCGATACGTCGTTAAGAAATCCCTTGGGGAACAAAGGACGAATGGGACGGTCGATAAGGCGGCTTGTCAGGATTGCCTTGTCGCTTGCACGACCTTCGCGTTTTTTGAATCCGCCGGGAATTTTACCTACGGAATACATTTTTTCTTCAAAGTCAACGCCGAGAGGGAAGAAATCGATACCGTCACGGGGCTGCTTTGCAAGGGTTACGTTTGTCATTACCACCGTTTCGCCGCATTGAACCATGCAGGAGCCGTTGGCTTGTTCGGCATATTTACCGATTTCGACTTGTACGGGACGTCCGCCCACTTCCATTTCGAAAACATAGTATGTTCTGTTTCCGATTTGTCCTACTGTCTTTTTGAATTGTTGCATTTCTTTTCTTTCTCCTTGACACACATATTTCCGAACATGCGCCGCATTGCCGATTGCGGGCAAAAAACGCATATTCACATTGACGACTTGTTGCCGCATACGTCCGTCATTCGTATGCAGGTTGCTTAGCAATTTTGCTTTACGTTCTGCGGTACGTTTTCTCAATATAAACAACGCCGTAAAATTGCCTGTCGATTGTCTGAAACACACCGTTGTGCAAAAACATCGTCAGGCGTTTTTATTTTGCAAACAAAAGCAAAATCAACCCTTTTAAGTGCAAGCGTGTCGCAACATACAAGCACGCATTTGTAGCGCACCTTGCTTGCATAAACAGCCGAAAAAACACAAAAAAAGGAGAGAGGGCGAAGTTTAACGTGCCCTTCTCCTTGATTTTTGTTACTTTCTCAGTCCCAAATCGGCAATAATCTGACGGTATTTTTCAATATCCGTTTGCTTGAGGTAGTCCAATAAACCCTTTCTGTGACCTACCATCTGAAGCAAACCACGTCTGCTGTGGTGATCCTTCTGATGTGTGCGCAGGTGCTCGGTAAGGTGGTTGATACGTTCCGTAAGCAATGCGATCTGGACTTCGGGAGAACCTGTGTCTCCTTCTTTTCTGCCGTACTTAGCAATGATTTCTTGCTTTGTCATGATTGTTTCCTCCTGATAAATTTTCACCGCAAACCGAGAAATCGGTCGGAGTCGTCCGAAATCTCAGTACACGGTAGTAAACAGATTAAAAATTACTCGTCGCGGTTGTCGTTGTGACCGAGGTTAGCCGGTTTTTCAAGCAAAGACTTGCGAGAAAGAGTAATACGCTTGTGTTCGGCGTCGAATTCCAGCACTTCTACTTCGATTTCGTCACCGATCTTCAGTGCCTTGTTGATGTCGTCAAGCCATTCCCAACTTACGTTGCTTACGTGAAGCAGACCGTCGATGTGCTTGTCAAGTTCGATGAAAGCACCGAAGGGAAGAATACGTGCAACCTTACCTGTCACGCGTGCGCCTACAGGGAACTTCTCTGCGGCAAGATCCCAGGGTTGAGGTTGAAGTTGCTTGTAACCCAAGGATACGCGGTTCTTTTCACGGTCAAGAGCAAGTACTACAAATTCGTATGTCTTGCCGATTTCGAGAACGTCTGCGGGATTGTTGACATGGAACCATGCAAGGTCGCTTGTGTGAGCAAGGCAATCGAAGCCGCGAACGTCGACAAATGCGCCGAACGGAGCAAAACGAAGAACCTTACCTTCAACGATTTCGTCAACTTCGATGTTGTTCCAGAATTCATCTTCCTTAGCCTTCTTTTCGGCAAGAAGGATTGACTTCTGGCTGGCAAAAATCACATGTTTGGCGTCATCGACTTTATCCGGAGAGGTGACTACAAGACGAAGTTTCTTACCGACGTAGGTTTCAAGATTCTTAACGTAACCGATCTTGATCTGGCTTGCGTGCACGATTACCGTGTAGCTTCCGAGTTTGCCTGTCAGACATTCCTTACCAACGCGATTCATTACGCACTCAAACTCGTTGCCTGCCTTGATGCCTTCAACAAGTTCGTCGTCCTTGTAACGTTCGTCAATTGATTTTTTGGAGAGTGTGATGCCCTTGTCCAGAGAGATAACGGCACACTCAAGTACGGATTCGGAGTTCAAATCGCGTTTCACGGCTTCGTAGTTGCCGTCCATAGCCAATTCCTCGTTGGGAATGAAGCCTTCCTTTTTAGAGCTGGGGATGCTCACATACACGCCGTCATCGCTGACAAGCACTACGCGACATTTTACTCTTTGACCAAGCTTGTAACGGTGACCTTCTTTCATTTCCGATACTGCTTTTGCAAGCAACGCTTCGTCTTTGTCCATAACTCTGTCATCTTCGGAAGTTACTGCTTCCGGAGCAATCTCGACTGTTTCGTCGGATACTGCAGTTTCAACTGCGGTGTCTTTTGTTTCTTCAATCATTCTTTCAAAAACCCCCTTGATCAACTCGGTCGGAGTTGATGCGCATGAAATGATACATACATTTCGTGTTTCCGTAAGGTCGATTTTGCCAAGCGTGCCGTCTGACCACACTGCACGAGTGTTTGCCGACGCGACATCGAACAGACGCTTGGTGTTGCTGCTGTTTTTATCGCCTACGACAATGCACAAATCACATTTGACGGATAGCATACGGGCATAATTCTGCCTTACCGTAGTAGTATAACAAATTGTGTTGAATATTTCAAGCGTTTTGACGTGGTCTGAACAAATATTTTGCAAACTTTTTTCAAAAAAACGCGTGTCAAAGGTCGTTTGAAACATCACAAGAGCCTTTTCGCAGGCAGGCAATGTTACGGGCGACATGCCGTCGGTAACAATGGCTTTGCCGTCACACCACCCGTTTATACCCTTTATTTCGGGGTGAGAAGCGTTGCCCACAAGCACGATAAGGTAACCTTCGGCGTGGTACTTTGCCGCCTTTTGTTGTATCGCCTTTACCGACGGACAGGTGGCGTCCACCACCGTGATATTGCGGTGTTTTGCCTCGGCGTAAGTTTCAGGCGGTTCACCGTGAGCGCGTATAAGCATTGTCGCGCCGTCGGGTACTTCGGACACGGAATGCACCGTTACTATGCCCTTTTCCGCAAGGGCTTTGACAACCGACTCGTTGTGCACTATTTCGCCAAGGCAATACGCGTTGCCCGTCAGTGACAAAGCCTTGTCCACAGCCGCTTTTACGCCGTGACAGAAACCTGTTTGTCTGGGTAGCCACAGTTTCATTTGTCGGTATTCCCCGTGCTGTCGGTATTTGTCGCAACAAAGGCACTTTCGGCAATTTTTGTTTGAGCAATCTCGTCCGTTGCCGTTTCGTCGACATTTTGCGCTGCGCAGGAAACGTTTGCGGCAGTTTGACCGTATGCTTCGTCTGACGTTTCGGGCGAGGTATTGGCAATTTCATTTTCCGTCTGCTGTTCGCCAAGTCGTTTGGCAAGGTTTTGCTGACGGCTGTTGTAAGCCCGTGTCGCTTCCATTTCCTTTTTGGTACGTTTACGACGTTTTACACCCTTTTCGGCAAGTATAGCGTTAAGTTTCAGGCGAAGTTCATCCACCTTTTGCTTTATCACCGCCGTCGCCTCGGCAAGAGTGTCCTTGTCTATCGGGCGGTCGTAAAACTCTTCAAGGGTAAACTCGTCGCCGATAATTATGTAGTTTCGGCGCAGACACTTGGTCTTGTCCCATATATAATATGGACGGATGGGTGCATGTTGCCTGAGCGCGAACAAAGCCGCACCCGTGCGAAATTCCTGCAGGCAGTCGACGTTCGGGTTGCGTGTACCCTCGGGAAACATTGCGATAGGCTTGTCGTTTTTTAACAGGCGCAGTATGCTTTTGGTGGCGTTCATATCGACGTCGCCGCGACGGACGGGCACGCAATCCAGGCCGTCAAACACCCAGCGCAGAAATGCGCTTTTACGAAATTCCGCCTTGTAAACAAACGGCGTAATACCTTTGGTTGCAAGAGTAAAAATTATCGGGTCCCACCCCGAAACGTGATTTGCCACTATTATTGATTTTTTTACGGGGATTTTGCGATTGCCGTAAACCTTTACAGGGAAAAACGGCTTCAACAATCCCTTACCTATCGACGCCAGAAAGACGCAAAACTTTTTCATAATTTCTCCTCGGAATGAACCGTAGCCTTTGCCGACAAATGCGGCTCAGGCAAGCGACATCCCATTGTGCGGCAAAAGTCGCCGCGTACGGAATAAAACAATTGTATGTAGTCAGGCTGAAAATGCGTTGAAATGCATGGCAAAACGATTTACATTCCGGCGCAAGTTTCCTGCACGTTTACGGTGCTACTTGCGCAGATTTGCCGCACCGCCGAGATAGACAAACTCGGCGTCGGATTGCGACGCGCTACTATCGGTTACTACAAGCACGCGGATACACAAAGGTAAACCACCGTCAATTGCGGCTTCCTGCATGCACATAAAGGCAACCTTGTTGAGACCGGACTTTTTGCGAACAGCCGTGCAGGGGTTGTACGCTGTGATATCGGGCGTTACGGTAAACAGCACCGCCGACACGTCGGCAGGCGCAAGTTTGTTTGCCGCAAGAAGTTTGTCAAACAATTCGACGGACTTTTCCTCGACGGACGAAAAGGTATTTTGGCAAGTGGTCGCACCACGTAAATACATCTCAGCACCCCTTTATTGCATTTTTGTAAAACTTTGCTATGTTTGCCTGTTGCACATTACATATTGTTGCTCATGCTTTGCGCGTTGGCATACGGCAAATCGACGCAAGACAAACCTTGTTGACCGCAATTTATCGGTGCGCGGTCGGCGCATTGCTGCCGTACCGGTCATTGCGGCAAACAGTACCTAGAGCTGCGCAAATCAGTCTTTTGCGGCGTTTTCGCCTGCGACGTAGCCGGTAGACAGCGCAATCTGAATATTGAAACCACCCGTGTAGGCGTCAACGTCCAGCACTTCGCCGGCAAAATACAAACCGCGGACGATTTTACTTTCCATTGTTGACGGGTTGATTTGTTTTACGTCCACACCGCCGCTTGTCACAATGCCGCGTTCGACGCTGTCCAGACCGACAACAGGGAATGTTAAACCTTTAAGCGTGGCAACCAGCCCGGCACGTTCGGTTGCGGTAATCTGATTGACCTTTTTCGTGGCAGGTATTCCGCTTTGGCGCACAACCTCTTCGCATAGGCGTTGCGGCAGCAAAGCATCGAGAGAATTTGCAAATGTCTTGTTCATTCGCTCGGAAAAGTCGCGAAGAACACGCTCGTTGAGTTTAGTTTCGTCAAGCGCAGGCTTGAGGTCAACTACCAGTTTTGCGCCCTTGAGGTCAAACTTGTTTATACGGCTGCTCAGTGTCAGCACGCAAGGTCCGCTTACGCCGTCGTCGGTAAACAACATTTCGCCGAACTCGCAAGCAAGTGTTTTGCCGCCGCTGCTAACCACCGACACGTCAACGTTTTTAAGGCTTAGCCCCTCAAGCTGTTTGGTGCCATTGCACAAAATACGACACAATGCCGCCTTGGGCGCAACCAGCGTGTGACCGAGCGATTTTGCAAACTTGTAGCCGTCGCCCGTGCTTCCCGTCAATGGATAAGACACGCCGCCGGTTGCTATAATTACCTTGTCAAACAATACTACGTCTGTAATAGTATTCAATGAAAAGCCGTTTTTCTGATATACTATGCTATTTATTTGCGTGTCAAGTGCGATATTTACCCCTTTTTCGCGCAAGAGTTTTGCAAAGAACGAAATCACGTCGCTGCTCTTGTCCGAGGCAGGGAAAACCCTGTTTCCTCGCTCCACTTTCAGGCGAAGTCCATGTTCGTCGCACAATTCAAGGGTCGCTTCGGGGCTGAATTTGTAGACTGCGTTTGTTACGAATTTGCCGTTGGTTGCCACGTTGTCTAAAAACTCACGCACGCTGCAATCGTTGGTCAGGTTGCAACGTCCCTTGCCGCTTATGTACATTTTTTTGCCGAGTTTTTCGTTGCGTTCAAACAAAGTAACGTCCGCTCCGCACGCTGCCGCACGCCAGGCTGCCATCATTCCGCCGGGGCCGCCGCCGATTACAGCAACTTTCATTTTTGCAGCCTCTTTTTCAGTGCGTCAATCGAAGCGCAGTCTGTGCGAAGCACCGTAAGCGGCGTAACGGAAATGTATCCGTCGTCCACCACGCCCACGTCGCTTTCCTTATGTTCGACGTCGATTCTGTTGCCGGTGGCAAACCACACTTCGTCGGATTTCTTCTCAAAGTAGTCGTCAAACAGGCGGCTTTCGCACTGCGGCACCACCTTTACGCCCTTGATTTTACTCATGGGCAGGTCGGGCACGTTTATGTTGATCAGTCCGTTTTTCGGGCACAATTCGTGCAGCAATTCAACGTTTTTCGTCAGGTAATCGACGGTAGACTGAAATGCACCGCCAAAGCCCACGCGCGACAACGCCACGCTCGGAATACCCCACAGCGCGCCCTCCTCAGCCGCCGCGACCGTACCGGAATACAATATGCAGTCGCCGTAATTTTCGCCGTTGTTAGGTCCGCTGACAAGCAAATCGAACTTCGCGTCCGTTGCGCTTGCCGCAAACTTTACGCAGTCGGCAGGCGTGCCTGAACTGATGTACGCCGACTTTGCGCCGCAGTACTCGTCAAGCCGTTTGAAAGTAATGTTCTTGTAGATATTTGCCGAATGGCTAAACGCCGAACGCTGACCGTCGGGCGCAACCACGTGCACTTCGTGTCCTTCCTCGACAAGGCTTTTTGCCAGCAGCATCAGCCCGGTGCTTTGATATCCGTCGTCGTTTGTAAGTAAAATTTTCATGTTTGTTTTTATATATGTCGGGGAAAACCTTTTTTGCAAAAAGTGTTTTCCCCGTACCCCTTTCCAAAAATTTGGAATAGGAGGACTGTTGTGCCGGTAATATTTTACAGGTTTTTCAGATAGTCGATTTCCGCCGCGTTAAGGTATCTGTAGGTGCCGCGTTTAAGTCCGCCAAGACGCAAATCGCCCACGGAAACGCGCTTCAGAAATTCCACTTCCTTGCCCACCGCTTCAAACATGCGTTTTACCTGGTGGTTGCGCCCTTCGTGTATGGTAATCTCGACGCGCGTGTGATGTTCGTCCTTTTCCAGAATTTTCACCTTGGCAGGCGCGGTTTTTACGCCGTCAATCAGTACTCCCTTTTCAACGGTGCGGCGTTCCGCCTCGGTAAGCTGCCCCGACAGGCGCGCGATGTAACTTTTGTTAACTTCGTTGCGCGGATGTGTCAAACGATTGGCAAGTTCGCCGTCGTTGGTCAGTATCAGCAAGCCCTCGGTGTCGTAGTCCAGCCTGCCGACAGGGTAAATGCGCTGTTTGATGTCGCCGACAAGATCCAGCACGGTTTTACGCCCAAATTCGTCTTTTGCCGTCGTAACGTATCCCTTGGGTTTGTGCAACATCACGTATACCGCTGTTTGTTTGTCACCAACGCGCTTGCCGCGCACCGTAACGTGTGCATTTTCGTCCACGTCGCTGCCAAGCGTCGCAACTTTGTCGTTTATCTTTACAAGCCCTTCGGCAATCAGTTTGTCGCACTCGCGGCGACTGCCGACTCCGCAATCGGCAAGATACTTGTTAATACGCATAATTTCTTCCTTTGTCTGATGTGTGTCACCGTTTGTGGACCACATTGCACGCCTTGTCGGATTTCTATTACAGCCGCGTTGGGAGCTATTCATAAGCGTGACGTCGAAACACCCCTCAAGCGTCAATTCCGACTGTATTCATTATCTATTTATATTACTATGTTTTACAAAAAAAAGCAAGCATTTGCCGTTTACAGGCACACGCTTGCCGATTTTTCCGAGTGACAGCATTTCGTGCAGCCGCTACGGTTATTATTTTATTTTTGTCAGACCAATGCAAGCAATTTCTTTGCCGTTCAGTTTTACGACAATATACTTTTGTTCGCCCGCAAGGTTAATTTCCGTTGTCAACGTTTCGCCACTACGCATGGGATAGGCAAAAGCCTGCTCGCAACAGTAAAAGGTACGTTTGCCGTTTGCAACTGCACTTCCGCAAATCTGCCTGTTTGCAACGGCTTTTACAAGAGTATACTCGGCAAAAGCCTTGTTGCACATTGCCGCAACGTCCTCGAACATCGGTCCGCAATCAAGCACTACGGCAACCACGCCCATGCCGTTGCGAGTCGCACTGCCGACAAAACATCGCCCCGCCTTCTTGGTATAGCCGGTTTTTACGCCGTCTGCACCGTCCAGCATGCGTAAAAGTTTGTTTTTGTTTACAAACACGCGCGTACTGCCGTCCGTTACGACGCGGTAACTTTTGCTTGCCGCAATTTCCGTAAGTACAGGCTCGTCGAGGGCGGCACGCGCAATTGTTGCAAGGTCACGCGCCGAGGTGTAATGTTCCTCGTCGTGCAGTCCGTGCGGCGTTACAAAATGCGTATCACTGCACCCGAGCGACAAAACAAGGTCGTTTACCTTTTGCATAAACGCCTCGACAGTGCCGCCTGTAATCAATGCCAGTTGCACGGCGCAATCGTTGCCGCTTCTCAGAAGCAACCCGTACAGAAGATCACGCACGGTCAGTTTTTCCCCGGGCTGAAGGTACACCGAACTACCTTCCACGCCGCACGCTTCGGGAACAATGTTCACGACACGGTCAACATCGGGCACGTTTCTCACCACCGCAAGCGCGGTTGCGATTTTTGTAGTGCTTGCGTTTGGCAAACGTTCGTCCGGGTTCTTTTCGTAAAGCACACGTCCGCTTCGCCGTTCCACCACGATTGCCGAGCGCGCACATGTTTCGGCTTTTTCCGCCGCGTTGACGATGTTCGGCGCAAAACAAACGGCACAAAGCACCGCGACAACCGCAACGCATACCGCCGCAAGCCGCAATTTAAGTAAAGTATGCGTCGTCATTGCCCTACGAAAGTCCTTGCCACGTCCACTATTTTGTCCAGCACGCTTGCGTTGTCTATGTCCATCATGCGCACGCCGTCGCGGTCGATTACCAAAAATCCGACAGGCACCAAGCTTGCGCCGCCACCGGAGCCGCCTGCAAAATTACTGTCCACCCCTGCGCGCGAAAACGCTTTTTGGGTGCCTTTGTTGCCGTACTCGCCGCCACCGGCCATAAAGGCAAATGTTATTTGCGACACGGGCACAATCGTCGTACCGTCCACGGTAACAAGCGGCTTGCCGACAATCGTATTGACCTCGGCGACCCGTTGCAGATTGGACAGTGCCGTTTCCACAATCTCGTTTATCTGATTATTTTCCATGCTTTACCTCGCAATTGTTTTGTTTTTCTTTTCCGTTGTTACGCCACAACTCACCGCACGCCGAGCAAATACAACCCCACTTCGGCAAGGTTGGTAGTAACTTTTGCCATGACGTGAAAATCCGTCTTGCCGATTGTCGGTTGCACGCATACACCGAATTTTGCATGCGTAAATGCCGCAATGTCACCGACGGCAGAGCACACAACGGGCAGTACGGTTGTCGCCGTCACGCTAAGCAAACCGGGCCGCACAAGCAGTCGCAACTCGTCAAGCGTAACGCACTTTGTAAGATCCACGCCGCCACTCATATCCACGTCCACAAGGCGCACGCAATCGCCGATTGTACCGGACAGCACAATCATGCCGCCCTGCACAGCCGCTTTTTCGACGAAGATTTTTGCAAAATACAACCGCACTTTGACTTCGGCGGTCAGTTCGGACGGACAAAATGTGGCGTACACCCGCACTCTGATCGGCGCAAGCACCGCCAGCACTAACAGCAAAACAATAGTCACCGCAATCATTTACACTTAGTATGCAACGGATTTTTCCTTTTATTCGATGTACTTTAGTTTGAATCTTGCAGCAAAGCCGTTCCTGCCCACAAAAAAAAAGAACTGCATCAACTTTTATCGATACAGGTCACTTGCTTTTATAATTATTTCTTTTATAACTGTTAAAATCTTGCAAATATGCTCTCTCGTTAACATCGACGCTTTCAATCACAGTCTGTTGCATAAAAACTTCGCCAAGGCAAAACAAACGTTACTAACAAGCAAATCTGCTAAAGTCACGCTTAAATCTTTTTCCATACAGCGAAGTACTCTATCACAGAGCCTTCCGAAGCGTTCCACGCAAGCTTTTTTCCTTCCTTGCACATCTGACCGCTTGCAAACAAACTTTCCCATTCGCTTTCTTCGGGGATGTAGTTCCAACACCAACCGACAAACTCATAACCTTCGAAAACAAAAGTACATTTCGGTAAAGTAATCGGATTTCCGGTAAACGTTTCGATGTCGGCTACGCTTCCTGTAGCATGGGCAGTACCCGGATAAAATTTTATAGTGAAGTTACACGGCAACCATTTCGCCGTAAACACGTAATCTCCCGCGGGCAAATCGATTGTTGCCTTGTCCGCGTATTTTTGTCCGTCACATTCCCAGCAATCAAATTTGTACACTACTCCGACAAAGCCGAGTTCGGGCAATGTAATCGTACCGGCTTCGGCATTAAATTGTTGCATTTCGCCGTCTATGTAATCTTCCATTGAAGAATCGACAACGAATCTGATGCTAAGCGTAGTACGTTCTTTCCATATTGCAACAAATTCGTATTTTCCGTTCTTTAGCTCGACCGATTGTCCGGCATTGTACCGTTCGCCATTCAATGACCAGTATTCGAATGTGTAACCGCTACGACTAAAACCGCAACTCGGCAACAGATAAGACCCTTCATTGCCGACAATTTTATTCATTTCGCCGCTGATGCCCTCCGTCGTTGTGTCACTTGTCGGAACAAAAGAAATCATTACTTTTACAGGCTTCCAACATGCGACAAAAGTATACTCGGCGTATTCCAGTTCGTGCTTTTCGCGAGCCGCAAAAAACTCGTCCCCATATTGCCACCCGATAAATTCATAGTTTTCAAGGAAGTAATCGCAAATTACAAATTCGTCAAAGGAACTATATTCACGGTCGGACATTTTGCCTGCTGGTATAAGCCCGTCTATTTCGCCCGGTTCAAACGTGATTTTTACGCATTTGTACATCCACTTGGCATAAAAAGTCATTTCGTCGGTGAGAGTCAGACCGTCGGCAGATTCCAGCACTTCTCCGCCGACTGTCGTCGTCCAGCCTAAAAATATGTAGTCGGTTTTTTGCGGCGTATTCAAATCTATGTATCTGTTTACGTCACCGACGTCCCAACAATAATTTGTAATCTTTTCGGCAGGATTAAAAGATCCGCCGTTGGCGTCGAAAATTACGGTTTTTCGTCCCTCGCGGTACATCGGCTTGACAGTGGCAGACAGGAAATCGCACTTACCGACGGAATGTCCCGACGCGTCTGTCAACATTCTGCCGTCAAGGGTTTGCCATCCGTCAAATCTTTCGTTTTCCGTAAATTTCGGCTTGATATAATAATTTGCGTCGTACGTAATTGTTACGACCGTTCCGTCGTCCAAAGTAACAGGCACGTCAACACCCTTAAAGTAGGCGTAAACCGTGTAATGATTACTTTCGCTAAGCGGTTGATCAAGTAAACTATTCAACGTAAAGCGGTCGCCTTTGCCGTTTTCTTTCCAATACCACCCTTCAAAAGTATAGTTTTCTTTTGAAGGATTTGCAGGCATTTTTATTTTCGTTCCATCTGTGCCTACAGTATGCACTATTTTTCCGTCAACATTGAAATCGATATTGTAATCGAGTTCTATTTGCTGACCGCATGCAGCAAGACAAGCAGTCAACGTAAACAAAAATATGCAAAGTAACGTAATCCTGAATTTATTCATTTTCTCCTCCCGAATTTTATAGAAAAACAAGCAGTAATATTTGAGATGCAGCCAAAAAGCATTTTTTACATCACGAAATTTTTACTGCCTTAAAAGTTTCTACTCTACCTTCTGTACGTCCTCGCCTTGCAAAAAGTCGGGGACGGGCTCCTCTGCTGCGGTTGTCGCCGTCTGCTCCGTCGCCCCTTCGCCGTCCACCGAAGGCAACACAACCTTGTCGAACATCGGCTTTTCCACCACCGTTTGCGGCGTGTTGACCGCTTCGGACAGCGTTTGCAATTTTTCGAACAACGTTTCGTAGTCGGGCAGGTCGCTGATTTCGCTTATGCTGAAACGCTTCAGAAAGTCGTCCGTCGTGCCGAAAAGCAAGGGTTTACCGATTGTTTCCTTGCGCCCCACAACCTGAATAAGTCCCAGATTCATAAGCGTCTGCACGGCGTAGGTGCAGTCCTTGCTGCGGATATCCTCGATGTCAAGGCGCGTTACGGGCTGTTTGTACGCCACAATGGCAAGAGTTTCCAACATGGCGTTGGTCAGTTCCTTCTCCTTGATGGGATTAAGCACCGCTTCCACTTCCTTTGCGTTGCCGGGGTTGCTTGCAAACTGTAATTTTTTGTTGAAACGTAACAGGTTTATGCCGCAGGCACTGTCGTACTTTACCAGCAGTTCGCTCACCGCTTCGTTAAACTGCCTGTCGGTAATTTCCAATTTTTCTTTGATAAAGGACTCTTCCACTTCCTTGCCCGAAACAAACAAAATGGATTCGATTACGCTACTCAACTTGTTCATATTCACCCTCCACGTCTACGTGAATGTCGTCGCTGCCTTCACGCTTGACGATGACGATATCTTCAAAAATGTCGCTTTGCCGAATGGTAATTATTTGCAGTTTAGTCAGTTCCAGCACGGCGATAAACGTTGTCACATACTCGTTGCGCGACGCACCGGGTTCAAACAGCTCGGTAAACTTAAATTCGTTTACCGTTTTCAGCACTTCGCGAATGAAGTTGATTTTTTGCGGAACGGAAAAACTTTCCCGCGCCATCGTGCGGCTGACTGTAGTCGATTGCTGCGACTTTACCTGCAACTTCGCCAAAAATTTGTTAAACGCCGCAATAAAACCGTCCAGCGACAGGTTTTCTTTGATTACACTTACTTCCTTGCCGACATTTTTGTCCGGATCGCGATAAAAGCGGTCAACGTTTTCCTGCTCTTTAAGTTCGGTAACGATTTCCTTAAACAGTTTGTATTCCTCAAGCTGACGGATAAGCACCGCTTCCGGCGTTTCCTCTTCGGGCTCGTCATCCTTAACAACGGGCGGCAACAACGCGCGCGACTTGATTTCAAGCAGGGTCGCAGCCATAGCCATGTACTCGCTGGCAAGTTCCACGTCCAGTTCCGACACCTGATTCATATACTCGAGGAATTGTTCCGTCACCTGCGACACGAAGATGTCCTTTATTTCGATTTTGTTTTCCTTAACAAGGCTCAGAAGCAGGTCCAGCGGTCCGTCGAAGTTGCTCAGTTTAAGTTCCAGTACGTTCTGTTCCTCTTCGAAGGCGTACTGCTGTTCGCTTTGCTCGCCCTGAACTTCGGTTATTTCTTCCGACATCAGATAATCAACCTCCACATTGCAATGAAGCCATTTTTTATCATATCGCCCCACACGTTGAAATACCAGTAAAACGGCGAATAAATTTCCAGCGCGGGCACAAGGGTGAACACCCAGTCAAGCACGATGATACCCAGCATGATATACATACTGTTACGGCGCAAAAATGTCATAAAACCGTTGCTTTCGCCGGTAAACGCCGCAATAAAGCGATATCCGTCAAGGGGATACAGCGGCAGAATGTTGAACAGCGCAAAACTGATGTTTACAGACATAAGGAACAAAAACAAATATGTCAGAAACAACGAGATGTAGTAAACTGCCGAATCCATTTCCGTGACGGCAAACCATTTGTAGCACAGCAGGTAAAACGCCGCGCTGAAAAACGCACCGAGAAGGTTTGCAGTAATGCCTGCAATTGACACGGTAACGTCTCCGAGACGGCGATTTTGGTAATTTTGCGGATTGACAGGTACGGGGCGGGCAAAACCGAAACCGACGGTAAGCATAAGCAACAAACCGACGGGATCGAAGTGCACAAGAGGATTAAGCGACAAACGACCCGCGCGACGCGCAGTATCGTCACCGTTCATAAGCGCGACAATTCCGTGCGACACTTCGTGAGACACCAGCGCAACGACTATTGCCACCGCAACGGCAAGACACGCAAGCAGTGCTTCGCGGCACCAACCTAATTGTTTAATTAAATCGTAAAATATCATAATTGTTATTTTAACAAAAATACAATTTTATGTCAATTGTAATGCGGCAGTTTCCGTCGGTGGCACTGTTGTATTACATTAAACGTGTTTAAGAAATCAATGGACAACCCACTACCATTGAAATGTTGTTTTTTGGGGCGACACAAGGTCAACCGTTAAATTCGTTGCGGATATTATCATGGCGAACTAAATACGGCTAAAAACGCTTCGTTGGTGACGGCAAACGGAAAATTGACATCGTAACAGCAAAAGCAAAATTGTCGCAACAAAGCAAAAACCCTCTTCGGATAGAAGAAGGTTTTTGTCGTTTTGATTGTGCGTTGTTTGTCGCTTATGCAGGCAGTTCTTTGCCGCCAAGTCTTTTTGTCGGTTGCCGACGTTTAGTTTCCGTTATCGCTGCATTTACCATTCGTCTTAATTTGTCATTTGCCTGCGGTGATTATGTCATGCAGGTAGTCAAAGTAAGTTTTTGCCGCAATGTCGGCACTACAAACAAGGTTTACGCCGCCGATTTGCTGTCCGTCGCGGACAAGCACGGCACGTCCCACTATGTCGCCTTTGGCAAGTGGCGCAACAATGTTGTCGGGCATTTCCACTCGCACTTCGGCGGAAGTCTGTCCCTTTTTGCCAAAACATACCAGTTTGCCGTCGGCTACGATGTCCGCGTCGTTACACTTGCCGCCGACGACGGAAATTTTGCCGACGTCTGCGCCAACATCGAGATAAATCTTGTTTTCGTAGTTTGCAAACGCGTAATTGAACATGTCGGAAACTTCCTTGAAACGAGTCTTGCTGTCATCCGCGCCGACCACCACGGCAATTACGCGCATACCGTTGCGACACGCCGTTGCAGACAAACAGTGCTTTGCTTCGCCCGTGTAACCGGTCTTTCCGCCGTCGCACCCTTGGTAGAAACGCACCAGTTTGTTGGTGTTGGTCATGCCGGTCACTCTGCCTCCGGGATGCTCAAAGTCTTCTGTCCAGATGTGCGCGCACTCGAAGTAATGCGGATGCGTAACAAGTTTACCCATCATCACTGCAACGTCCGCGGCGCAACTGAATTGGCTTACGGCAGGCAATCCCGTGCAATTATCAAAGTGCGTGTCGGCAAGCCCCAGCGCGGTTGCTTTGTCGTTCATACTCTTCACAAAGCCTTCGACGCTTCCGCTGATGTGCTCGGCAAGTGCAACACAACTGTCGTTTGCCGAACAGACTATTACGGATTTAACAAGGTCGGCGACTTTGTACACGCCGTTTGCCTGCAAAAATACCTGCGAACCGCCCATGCCTGCCGCGCGTTCGCTTACACATACGTTGTCGTCGAGGGAAATTTTGCCTTCGTCAACAGCGTCGTACACGCACAAAAGAGTCATGATTTTTGTCATGCTGGCAATGGGACGATGCTCGCGACTGTTCTTTTCAAACAGTATCTGTCCGTCCTCGCTTACAAGTATCGCTTCCTTTGCAGTGATTGTCGGTCCGTCGTTTTCGGCGCAGGCGACGCATGTTACGCTTGCAAAAAGCGTTGCGACCAGCGTAAACAGAACGGCAAACTTCAACAGTTTGTTCATAAGTTTCTCCTTTGTCGGTCATTTTCCGTTAGTATCTGCCCCAAGCGGCGTTTTATACGTTTTTGCGGTATTTTCGGAGCAAAATTAACAGACTTTCAATATACTATGTGTGTAATAGTAGTTTGCAAAACCGCAATTTTTGACATAGTTGAGCCGTTTTGACAGAGTTTTTGACGAAACCGCTTGAAATAAGGAGGCAAATATGTTAAACTGAAAAAGAACAAACGAACAACGAAATAATTAAATACTTAGAATTCAGAGTTAATTTAGCCACCACTAATGATATTTGGCACCTGAGCGTGCACGACCAGAGTTGCAGCGGTAAACTATTTGTGGCTGTAAATAAATAGTGGTCAAGCCTTGGCTTGTGTCGGCGGCCGATTATGCGTCAAACGACGTTCACTACACCCCTACAAAATCAAATCAAAATAAAAGAGGACAAATGATTACACTACTTGGCGACAGCGTGTGGGCATTGCCGGGCGAAACGGATTTTATATTGTGGCTGCAAAGCCTCGGCGGACGGTTCAGCGTGCTGTATTACATAATGAACTTTTTCTCGTTTCTCGGCGAATCGGTGTTCATCGCCGCGCTTATCGCTTTGCTGTATTTTGGTTCGGACAAACAACGAGCAGAGCGACTTGTATTGACGCTTTCGACGGCACTGCTTACTACCACATTTATCAAGGATCTTGTCTGCCGCGTGCGACCGTTCAACAGCGGCGCAGGCATACAAAACTTCCGCAACGTTGACGGATACAGTTTCCCGAGCGGTCACTCAACCAACAGTGCGGCAATCTACCTGTCGCTTGTACTTAACTATCGCAAGCAAATGCGCAAATGGCTGCAAGCGTTGTGCATTGCCGTGCCACTGCTTGTTGCATTGTCCCGCATGTACGTCGGCGCACACTACCCGACAGACGTAGTAACCGGTCTGGCAATAGGCGTAGCTTTTGCATTTCTTATCAATTGGCTGCTTGACATTTCACCAAGTAAGTACATCGTTTACGGCGGCGCGCTTGCCTTGACAACTGTCGGACTGTTCACCTCGTCGGACTCGGGATACTTCATGATGTACGGCATACTGTTCGGATTCACTTTCGGCAGGTTACTCGACGACAAGGTTGTACATTTTGAAAACACAAAAACCCTGTGGCGGGTTTTGTTGCGGGTTGTCGGCGCACTGCTTGTAATGCTTGCACTTGACCAAACCGCGAAATTGATTTTTTCGGACGGGCTGTACTACACTGTGGAACGCTCTGCCGACGAGCTTGCCGAGATTTACCGCGGCGCAAATGCCTTTGACAAGTTTGTACTTGACATGCAAGGCGTACGAACCGTACGGCACGTATACGAGGACAAAATCGTCGCCGAACGCATTTTCCGCGTAGCAAAGTACGCGATTATCGCTTTTGTCGTTTCGGGCATTTATCCGATGCTGTTTGCACCTGCCGCCAAACTTTGGCGTAAGTTCGGCTGGCTGAAAGACGAACAAACTACTACCACCATCGCAGAGAATAATTAAACTTTTGGGATTTTTAAGGGGAAGGGAAACTTTTTGAAAAAAGTTTCCCTTCCCCTTACCCCATCCTTTCAAAAACTTTGGGTAGACCGTGAAATCGATAGACATACAATATAATCAAATACATTGTCTGATGTATAAAAAACGCTAGCAGACCTGCTACTACAATCTGTTTATAACTATATAAACGTAAATTTCTGAAATTTGTCAAACTACCCTATTTTTAGTAAAAAAATAACGCGAAGTATCGTCTGATACCTCACGTTAATGTTTATATTAGTATTAAACTGTAGTAATGCGCGTGCAGTAAGGCATACGCGTTGAAAACACGTCGGACAACCCGAAAACACATCAAAAATTACTCTTCGACAGGGGTTTCTTCGCCGACAGACTGAGGACTGAGCATCGTGCGAAGTTTACCTTCTATTTCCGTCATGACCTCGGGATGATCTTCAAGATATTTTTTGACATTTTCGCGACCTTGTCCGATACGCTCGCCGTTGTAGCTGAACCACGACCCGCTCTTTTCGATTATGTTTTGCGCCACAGCCATGTCCAGCACGCAACCTACGTTGCTGATACCTTTGCCGAAAATAATTTCGAATTCCGCTGTTTTGAACGGTGGAGCCATCTTGTTTTTGACAACCTTTACGCGAGTTTTGCTGCCGATTACTTCGCCGCCGTCCTTGACCGTGTCCACCTTGCGCACGTCCAGACGAACGCTTGCGTAGAACTTCAACGCCTTGCCGCCCGTCGTCGTTTCGGGATTGCCGAACATTACGCCGATTTTGTCACGCAATTGATTGATGAAGATTACGCAGGTTTTACTCTTGTTTCCAGCAGCCACGATTTTGCGGCAACATTGACTCATAAGTCTTGCCTGTACGCCCATGTGACTGTCGCCCATGTCGCCTTCGATTTCCGCTTTTGGGGTAAGCGCAGCAACCGAGTCCACCACGACAAGATCGACTGCGTTGCTTTTGACAAGGTAGTCAAGAATGTCCAACGCCTGTTCGCCGCTGTCAGGTTGGCTGATGTACAACTCATCCATATTGATACCGAGGTTTGCGGCATACACGGGGTCAAGAGCTTGCTCGGCGTCGATAAACGCAGCCGTGCCGCCCATCTTCTGCACCTGAGCAATCACGTGCAATGTAACGGTCGTTTTACCGCTGGCCTCGGGCCCGTAAATTTCGATAATACGTCCCTTTGGAAGTCCGCCGATACCGAGTGCCATATCAAGCGGCAGGCAGCCCGTCGGAATCACTTCCGTAGTACGCGTTGCGGCGTAACTGCCAAGTTTCATGATCGAACCTTTGCCGAATTCCTTTTCGATCTGCATTATCGTTTGCTCTAATGCTTTCTTTTTGTCGTCGGTCATTTTCTTTATCTCCTGTTAAAAATTTACTTAATTTTACCTTGTTTTGATATACTATGTGTGTAATAGTATTCTACAAAACGGTGTTTTCCGATACAATATTGGTCAAAACGGACATTTTTGCATTTTCGCTACGTTTCATCGTCGCATCATGCAGACATGATTTTGCCGAGAATAATCGGTTACCGATTCTGCGCCGGATTATCTTCTACTACCGCTTTGATTGCCTGACAAATGTTTGTATAATAACGTCAGCCGAAGTTGGTTAACCCGGACTACCTACTTTGATCACTTAACAAATGTTTTGTATACCAAAAACAACGCCATATTCGCCGCCTGCTGGCGTATGGAATTACGGTCACCACGGAAGAGATTGCGGTACACCGCTACACCCGTCTTGGTGGACGCGACCGAAATGTAGCAAAGCCCCACGGGATATTCCGGTGCGGAACTCGGTCCTGCGTAACCTGTGATGGATACTGCCACGTCACTGCCGTTTGTAAGCAATCCACGGCTCATTGCCTGCGCAACTTCCGCCGACACAACGCCGTACTCGTCCACGAAATGCGGATTGATCCCCAGGCGCGCACACTTGCTCGCTACGGAATAGCACACAATACCTTCGTACAAAACATTGCTTGCGCCGCTGTTGTCAACGATGTTGCTCGCAATAAGTCCGCCCGTCATGCTTTCGGCGGTAGACATCTTTTTGCCGAGGCTTTCCATCAGTTCCACCACGGTTTCGCTTATCGTCTTGTCTGTTGTCGCATACAGATTGTCGGCAAACATCTGCTTCACTGCCGTCAAAGTGTCGGAAACAACCTGCTTGCTTGTCTTTGAAGGAAAGCACAGCGTAATTTTGCTGTCAAGGTTTGCCGATTCACATTTGCGATCGACAAACGGATTTATCTTTTCAAGACGCGCTTCCACGTCGTGCTTCGCAAGACCAAACACCTTGAATACATATTTACTTTCGCCGTCAGGGCGTTTGAAAAGGTTTTTTACGATATAGTTTTCGTATACAGACTGTACTTCGCGCTGTTCTTCGGGCAACAGATAAACGTGCGTTTTGCCAAGAACTCCGTATGCCGCGCACTGGTAGCCATAGGTCGAATTGAAATGGTTAAATGACTCGGGCAGTACGCACAACTTTTCGCGTACTCGCGCCGACGGCAATTCTATTGCGGACAACTTGCAGTACTCGGACATGTTTTGTTCGGCAAACTTGTCGTAAAACATACCCAGCCCGAAAGTTTCGGCAAAGGTTGTTGCCGTTTCGCCGACGTTGCCCACCATAAACAACGCTTTTACGCCGTCGTTTATCGCGTCTGCCAGAAAGTCGGCAATGCTTTTGACCGAAGTAGACAGAAACACATCGCACAGTTCCCCCTGCGAAGTTACTCTGTCCGTCAAAAAATCTACCGATTTTGAATTTGATTTTGCAAAAATCTTAATCATTTGCAGTTCCTTAAATCAGTTTTACTTTTCCGTCTTTGATTCGGGCTTGTTTTCGGCAAACACAGCGCGGTTTTGTACAAGGTAAACTACGCCCGACAGTACCGTAATGAGGGTTGTCAGCGACAACATCACAATGCCGCCGATATTCAGCACCTCAAAGAACACAAAATATTGCTCCGGCATCAAATGGCCGACCGTATCTCCGACAATTTCGGTATCTCCGATATATTTTTGTATGTACAAAAAGCACACCACAGGCAACGTAATGTCCTGGCAAACTGTCTTTATTTTTCCGAAAATATTTGCCTGCACGACAACGCCCTTGCTTGCGGCAATCTGGCGCATTGCGCTGATAAGCAGTTCTCTTGCAAGAATCACAATGCCCGCCACGGTCAGGAAAATCATTGTAAAGTTTTGCCAGGCTGTCATGTCGGCAATTGTACTCAAGGCGGGATTCTGCCCACGGTATCCGAACGGGTTGGTCGCAACTACGCAAAACAATGCCGCCGTGACAAGAATTTTGTCGGCAATCGGGTCAAGCAGTTTGCCAAGGTCGGTCACAAGGTTGTACTTGCGTGCGATGTGTCCGTCCAGAAAATCGGTAAACGCCGCAAGAATGAAAATTGCCACTGCCGCAACCGGCGCCCACCGGAAGGGAAGGAAGTACACCGCCACAAAAAGCGGAATCATACAAATGCGCGCAAGGCTCAGTTTGTTGGGTAAATTCATATTTTCTCCTTCAATTAACAATGCATTTACAGCACTCTTAGCGGTAAATGCCGTTGAGCATTTACAACACTCTTCGCGGTAAATGCCGTTGACACCGTACTTCGGCAACAAGGTCGTAACCGTTTGCACCGACAATCACTGCGTCGTAAACTTTGCCGATTTCAAGGGGCTTGTCCGATGAAATGTAACACAGCCCGTCTATTTCCGGCGCCATAAAGTAGGTGCGTCCTACATAGCAATATTTTCCGTCGCGCGTAAGTTCGTCAACGTTGTCGATTATGCATTTGTAGGTTTTGCCTATGTCCCCTTCCGCAAGTTGCTTAACCACGCCTTGTTGCACCTTGTACATGCGCTTGACGTAGGCGTTTTTCTTGCGTTGCGGCACCTGGTCGGGCATGTCGTATGCTTTGGTGCCTTCTTCGCGGCTGTATGCAAAAAATCCCACATTGCGAAGTTTGTATTTCGTCAAAAAGTCGGCAATTTCCTGCACTGTTTCGTCTGTTTCGCCGGGAAAGCCGCAAATAAACGTACTGCGCACGGCAATATTCTTTGCCGACAGTTTGTCAAACAGCGCGGTCAGTTGCTCGTAGTTGCTTTTGCGGTTCATTCTGCGCAAAATACCGTTGTCCACGTGCTGCAACGGAATATCCGCATAGTTGACGATTTTGTCGTTTGTCGCGATTTCGTCAATCAACTCGTCGGTCATCAGTTCGGGGTAGCAATACAACAGCCTTATCCAACTAAGGTTTTCTATTTCCGACAGTTTGCGAAGCAATTCCACAATGGCAGGCTTGCCGTACAAGTCCTTACCGTACTTGGTCGTATCCTGCGCAACAAGTATAAGCTCACGCACGCCGCCGTCAACAAGTTGTTTTGCATGCTCAACGATCTCTTCAATCGGCACGCTGCGAAAATGCCCCCTGATGTACGGGATAAGGCAGTATGTGCAGTAGTTGTCGCAACCGTCGGCAATTTTGAGATATGCAACGTGCGGCGCAGTCGTCAGCACGCGCTTACCGAAGGTAATTCCCTTGTTGCAAGCAACGTAAAGGCTGCGTTTGCCGTCCAGCGTTTTGGCAACTATGTCACAGATGTTGCCGTAGTTGTCGGTGCCCACCACTGCGTCGGCTTCGGTCAGTCCGTCAAAAACTTCCTGCCCGAATTTCTGTCCGAGACAGCCTGTAATAATCACCTTTTTGCAGTTTCCTTCGGTTTTGTAACCTGCCATTTCCAGTACCGTGTCGATGGATTCTTTGCGACTGCTTTCGAGGAACGCACAGGTATTTACGATAATTACGTCGGCATCGGCAGGGTCGGCGGTTATTTCGTAACCGCCCTCTACCAGATTTTCCAACATTACTTCGGTGTCAACGCGGTTTTTATCACATCCCAGTGACACCACTCCGATTTTTGTACTCATATCTTTGTTTTTTCTTTAGTTGATTAGCCACCGGATGTACACCGAGCGAATGTCCGCACGAAAGAACGGAAAATGACACCAAGGTGGTTAATGATGAAGAAATTAACCCTATTCTTTCCACCGTCATCGCCAGTAATTTTGTCCGGGTCACGGCGTTCGATTTTGCGTTAAGCGATGTTCATTGAACGTTAATCGACTTACACTCGAAAAACGAAAAAGAACATTCGACGGTTTGTTTGCGATTGCCCGAAGACACTATTTCTGACGTCAACCTTCCTGGTCGGGCAACAGTTCGTCAAGTTGTTCCACTGTAACAAGCACTTTAAGCGGCTTGCTTCCCGATTCGCTGGGGGCAGGTTCCTCGATGTAATGCAGTTGTTGCAGTTGCGCAACGATACGTCCGGCACGGTTGAAACCTATGCCGAGGTTACGCTGAATACTTGCGATACTTGCCTTGCCTGAGTTGTGTTCAAGCCAGTAACGCAACGCGCGTTTGCAGTACGGGTCGATCTGATTTTCCTTGTTTGCCGCATTGGCTGCCGCTTCGGCCTCCAGTTGCGCTTCGCGTTCCGCCGCTTCGGCTTGCGCCTGCGTAACAAAAATTTCCTTTGCCACCTTTGCGTCGAAGTAGCATTCGTTTTGTCCGCGCAGGAAGTCCACCACGTCGTGAAGTTCGTCGTTGCTGACAAAACAGCCTTGTACACGTTCCTGTTCCGAAACGCTTGGGTCGGACACAAGCATATCGCCGTAGTTAAGCAATTTTTCCGCGCCGCCGCAACCGAGAATGGTCACGCTGTCCACGGGGCTTGCCGTAGTAAGAGCAAATCTTGCAGGCAAGTTGCTTTTGATAGTACCGGTAATTGTCTTGACGTCGGGACGTTGCGTCGCAAGCACAAGGTGAATACCTGCCGCGCGCGCCTTTGCCGACAGACGGCACAACTTGCCTTCGAAGCCTGCGCGGTTGCGCGCCATAAGGTCGGCAAGTTCGTCGCATACAAACACGATGTAGGGCAAACGTTGCTTTTCGGTGCTGCCTGCAATACGGCGGTTGTACTCGGCGATGTTGCCGACGCCCGCACCCTTGAACAGTTGGTAACGCGCCTCCATTTCGTTGACGAGATAATCCATACCTGCCAACGCGTCGTTGACTTCGGTAATGGCTTCGGTTGTAAGCATGTGCGGCAAACCGTTGTAACGGCTAAGCTCGACAATCTTCGGGTCTACCATAAGGAAGCGCACGTATTCCGGACCATACTTGTACAGCATGCTGATAATCAGCGAATGCACGCACACCGATTTACCGCTGTTGGTCTGACCTGCAACAAGCAAGTGGGTAAGTTTGGTAAGGTCTTTTACAATTACCTTGCCGCTGATTGCCTTACCTACTACAAAGCACAAGTTGCCCTTTGCATTGACAAATTCGGGACTTTCCAGCATCTCGCGCATGGTTACCGTCGTGCGGTGCTTGTTTGCGACCTCGATACCGATAAGGTTGGTACTCGGTACCGGGGCAAGTATACGGATGTCGTCCGGGGCTTCGATACAGCCGCGAATATCGTCGCTGTACTTGGCAAAGTCGCTCATGCGGGTTTTTTCCGAAAGGACCTTGAACAGGTAACGGCTGAAGGCAGGACCGACAATTATGTTTTCCAGCGAAACCTGAATGTTGAACACAGCCAGTTTGCGTATAATCGCGTCGGCGGCCGCCTGACGTTCCTCCGATTCGTCGTCCACGTAGGGTTTCGGCTCGGCAAGCAGTTCGATGGGCGGCTTGACGTATTCCGCGTAGCGATGCACCGTTTCCGTTTCGGGCTGAGCCGATTCCGTAGTTGCCTCAGGGGCTGTCGTCGTCGGCTGTGCCGCTACGGGCGCAGGGACAGGTGACGGGACGGGGACAGATGCCACAGAGACAGGTTCGGGTTGTTCGTCGACAAACGGACAGTCGTCCTCATCCGCAGTGGCATTGTCTGTTGCTACTGGCAACGGATTGTAATCGGTTTCCATGTCGTCTGCGACGGCGTTTACTATGTCGATGTCCGTTTCGTCAGTGTGCGTAACACCGCTTGCGGAATCGGTAAAATTGTTGACGTCGTAACGCGAGTTGTCGTTTGCGCTTGTCGTTGCTTGCGTGGTTTGCACGGGGGCAACTGGCGTAGTCGGCGTATCGTTTTTAGGCGAAGATACGGGCGAAGCCGTCGTTTGCGACGTGCTGTTTTGCGTTACGTTTTTGTCCGCGTTGTTTGCCGCGGACTGGTGAATGCGCCAACCGCCGCTTTGCGAAGTACCGTTAGTACCGCCTTGCGAACTTGCGTTGTCAGCAGGTTTGTTTGCGCTGTTTGTGCTCGCGTCGGGTTTGTAGGGCGTATCTGCGGCAGGAGTCGTCTGCCACGGTTGCGTCGTGACGGTATCCTGCCTGGTCGGCGTGCTGAAGTAGCTGCCGCCGTTTATTGTAGGCTCTGCCGAAATATTTTGCTGCGTGCGTTCCAGCCCGTCGCTGTTGAAGTAGCCGTTGTTTACCGAGCCACCTGCACCGTTGTTTGAGTTTTGCGTCGTGCCGCTTGTGCGATTGCGGTCAAGTACTTCCTTGGGAAACAGCAGCTCTTCCGCCGTAGGCTTCTTTGTCGAGCCTGCGTCGTCACTCAGCGTAGAGCGGTCTGCCACGTCAAAGTTTTGCGTCGGCGTAACGTTGGTCACCTGCACGGGTTTTACCGATTGTTCTGCAGGAGGATAAAGTATGCTCATCGCGCGGTCGTAAGCCGTTTCGGTATGGGATTCCTCAACGGGGGCAACCGACGGCGTAACGGTCTGAGAACGATCGTCGTCAGTGACAGGCGCTTGTTCGCGTTTTGTTTCGCGAGTAAGCGACAGTCTGCCGGTTGCGTAAGCGTAGAAAAAGTCGCCGACCATAAACACCGTTTCGGCAAGCAACGCCGCGTACACTATCAGCGCGCCGGCAAGGTGAAGCACCGACTGCAACGCATATGCAATGCTGCCGAAAACCACGCCGCCGAAAGTCGGCACCGCGTCATAGTAATTGTAAACGTAACCGACATACTTCGAAAAACTGTCATGCGGCAAAAAGGTTGTCGTAAGCGTGTGAACAAACAACACCACGGCGACAAACAGCATTATGAAGTGAGCAAGGTATTTGCCGGGAATGCGTACGCGCTTGCCGGCAAGGGCGAAACTGCAAAACACGATTACGGCAGCCATGATTCCGTAAAAAGCCATGCCAAAACTTCCCACAAAGAAGTTGGCAACGTTTTTCATAAAGGAATTGAAGTATCTTCCGCAAAAGGCAAATATAATCAGCACCGAGGCAAGAGATACGCCGATGATGCTCCATGTTTTTGTTTTTGTAGAAACGTTTGCTTTCATTTACTAAACCTCCGTTTTCCCGACGGGAAGCCCGACGGCGAAACACACAGCAAAGTGAATTGTAGACTGTATTATTATACAATATTATTTCAATTAAATCAACATTTCAAAACCAAAGAAAATTGCATATTTTTCACTATTGCCGACAAGCCTCGTCCGGTGTATAACGGGCAGCCGCATTGACAGCAGAATTTTCTTATGCTGCAAAAATCGGACAAATAAATCCATAAACTTTTTTGACGTGTTTTGACAAGACGTGCGCGGCGCGGTATAATATACAGGTAAAAATCAAGGAGGATTTGTTTTACCATGGATTGGGGAAAATTTTGGCAGGACCTGCAAAGTTGGGTAACAAATACCGGCATAAAAATCGTAATCGCGCTGGTTGTGTTGATTGTGTCGTTTTTGCTGATCAACTGGCTCTGCAAATCGATTGCCAAGCGCGGCAAAAAATTGCAGGAACAAAAACACTTTGACAAAACGCTGTACCGCACACTTTCGCACGTGCTAAGTATTACGCTTAAAATTCTGGTAGTAATCGGTCTGGTCGGTTACCTCGGTCTGGACACAAGCGGCGTTACCGCACTCATTGCTTCTCTCGGCGTTGGCGTAGGTCTTGCCGTAAACGGAACACTCAGCAACCTTGCAGGCGGATTTTTGCTGCTGGTTACACGCCCGTTCAAAGTTGACGACTACATCGCTGCCAACGGTTACGAAGGTACCGTCGAAGATATCTTTATTTGCTACACAAAAATCCGCACCGTGGACTGCAAGGTTGTGTACCTGCCCAACGGCGCACTCAGCACCACTCAGATTGTCAACTACACCGAAAAAGGCAAACGCCGCCTGGACGTAACCTTCGGCGTAAGCTACGACGATGACTTTGAAAAGGCAAAATCGCTTATTGCCGAAGTGGTTGCGGCAAACGACAAAATTCACACCGACCCCGCACCAAACATCCGCGTTACGGCGCAGTCGGCAAGCAGCATCGACATCACATGTATGGTCTGGTGCAACGGCGATGACTACTGGAACAACAAGTTTTATTTGCTGGAGGAAGTCAAGCGCAAGTTTGACGAAAACGGCATCACCATTCCCTACAACCAACTGGACGTACATGTAAAAAGCGACGTCGCGGCAATTGAAACAACCGCAACCGACGACAAAGCAAACGGCGCAAACTAATTGAATTTTTGAGTTTTATTTGCCTGAAAAGCCCCAAAACGTCCCAACCATAACAAAAAACGGCATTAAATGAAGTACTATGTGTGACGTAGTACTTCATTTTTTATGCGTCACCGCAATCGCAACCTCGCAACTGACCAAGTGAGCCGTCAGGACAAAACAACGCGCCGAAAGCCACTCACACGAACAAAATCCCGTGCGACAAAACTTCGCCGTTGACAATCCGGGCAAAATACACACACCGATTCACGACAAAATCTGCTTGACAGGCAAGCGACGACACAATCGCCACACCACACCGCCGCCGACAAAAACACGAAAAACAACATCTCGCAACAAATCAAAAGTGCGCTTCGGAATATTCCGAAACGCACTTTGTTACAGCGAAAAATTACAAGTGAAGTGTCAACTATTTGATTTTTGCGCCCGTTGCGTATGCTTCGTCAAGACCTTCGTGACCTGCGATTTCGCCGCCGTCGGTAACGCCGCCCACAAACACTTTGCCTGCAAGATGAGCACGCTCAAAGCATTCTATCCAACCTTCCAATCCGCTGACGGCACGCTTGTCCGTTTCGGGGTCGGTGTCCGCTGCCGTGCTGAGCAGGTACACATCGGTAAACTTGTAGTCCGTTCCGTACAGGGGATTGAGTCTGTCAAGCAGAGTCTTGAGTTGACCGCTCATTTCGTAGTAGTAAATCGGGGTTGCAAATGCCACCACGTCGGCTTGCTTAATGAGCTCGGCAATGGCGCGAGCGTCGTCAGCAAACACGCACTTGCCGGTATTCTGACAGGACAGACAGCCTACACAAAAGTTGATTTTCTTTCCGCGAAGGGACACCACCGTCACTTCGTTGCCTGCTGCTTTTGCACCCTCGACAAACTTACTCAGCAGCGTTTCCGAGTTGCTGTTTGCGTGCAGACTTGAACTGATTGCTACGATTTTCTTTGACATGTTTTTCCTCTCGATAGTATTTATTTTGCTTTTCAATTGTATGGCTTAAAGTCAACTTCAAGTCAAGCGTTTGAAACAAAAAGTCGGCATAAAACCCTTTTTTCTGATACTTAATTTTGCAAGCATTTAGCGCTGAAGTTAACTCACTTGTGCACAAGACGATTACAGACTGTTAACCTTCTTCATTCGGGGTGGCGATATGTTAAGTCGCA
>OLXC01000048.1_pt1 | contig 40708 bp, 52 predicted proteins | sample 1673851 | NCBI WGS metagenome assembly OLXC01 (sample SAMEA103958130, study PRJEB25191) | human gut metagenome | biome: human-associated habitat [ENVO:00009003]; feature: intestine environment [ENVO:2100002]; material: feces | place: Germany | collected 2013/2015
ATATGTATCACGGCGGGTATGATAATAATCCTCCAGCTTATGATTAAGGCCTGTTACGCCGCATGAGCGGAAACCTGCCTGTGCAAATGCTGCGGAGTCTGTTGCGCCGCCGAGAGGAGGAACCCAACCCTTTTTGCACGGAACATCGACAGCCTCTGCCGCTTCCATAAACAAATCGCAGTAATCCTTATCTGCCTTTACAGTACCGTTAAGGTCACGGTAATTTACCATAAGATACTTCGGGTCGTGAATTGTGTCATAAGAAATGAACATAGTCGGGCAATCCTGAAATTCGCCTGCGTGAGCCTCACACCAAGCCTTAGAACCTCTGAGTCCTGCCTCCTCGCCGTCGGTAATCATAGCAACAACCTCGGTGTTTTCAAATTCAACGCCCGCCATATCAAGCATACGAAGAGCACAAACAGCGGCATATGTTCCGGTAAGGTTATCGTTAGCGCCCGGTGAAATGGTCTTAAAGTCTACAAAAAGGAAAAGTGTAATCATAAAGAGACCGGGAAAGAAAAAAGGATGAGAAAAAGGGAGAGAGTATGAGAAGGGAGAGCAGGAGAAAAAAAAGGTGTTGATGAGAGAAAAAAATAATAAAAAGCTATTGACAAATGAGAGAAAAAAGATATAGTAAAGACATGAAAGGAACACAAGAGCAAAAGGAAGAAAGATATCCGTTTTTTGACGTATTTCCGGTGAAGCGAAAGGCAATGAGAGAGATAAACGAAAGAGAGGGAGGGTTTGAAGAAATCTTTCTGGAGTTTGTAGAAGACGGCGCAATTACGGAATACGTTAACAAGTTGGAGTTATATTTTTTCGGAAAATCGTATAGTGAACCGGAAGAAGAGAAAGAGAAGGTAAAGGAGATAATAAGGGAAGTTTTTGCAGAAGCGGGGCTGGAAATTAAGGAATTGAAAAGAGGAGACTATGCAACGCTTTTTACCATTGAAGGAAAACTTATTATTTAACAAAATAAAAATAGGAGCTATGAAGTACGATAGGATCAGAACAGTACAATCGATAAACGCCCGGAAAAGCAGGAGCGCATGGGGAAGGGCGGTGAATGAGTATGCCTACGAACTTGCAGAAAGTATCGAAGACGGGAAAGAGTTTAAGGATATTAACTCATTCGCAATTGAGTTACTAAACGGAGCGTGTGACTGGTGTGAATATTCGAAGGGCGGGTGCTCCTTGATTAGCGATTATGAAATAGCGGAAAGACTTTGCACCCCCTCAAAATTCAAAAAGAAAAAATATGGTGAATTGCCTCCGTATAGAGGCATGAGTTGGATTGCCCTGCAGGGAAGGGCATTGTGTGCGGCTAGTTATGTCGTTAAGTCTCACTTAAAAATAAAAAAACATGAAAGCGAAATATAGGATTATCGTGTTAGGATGTTTGAAAAATCTAAACACGGAAAAAGAGGTTGTTGAAGAGTATCGGAAATATCTATCAACAATTTTTTTAAAAAAGCAAGTGATGTCGTTTAGCGTGATCTATGGCGACGACAAAAAAATAATGGGTGCGATTGTGGCAACAGGGCATAAAATTGAGATAATTTCAGGAGGGCGTAAAATAGCACAACTTGTCAACAAAATGAGAAATGAGAGATGAAAGAAATGAAAACTGAATATTTGCTAGAGTGTTACGAACGAACCGGAGTGGATGATTTTTTTTTCATTGTTTCCCTGAAAAACAAAAATGTTTTTTTTGTAGGAATTTTTAAAAAATCTGAAAAAGAGGTGCTCAAAAAAGAAATTTTTAACATATTCCTATTTAATGAACTTCAATATATTGAAGAATTAAAAAGAAAGAAACTTCCGGTATCTGATATTTTTTCAGTGAGAAAAAATCATGCCCAACGAATAAGAAATTCAAAATTTTATAAAAATACTGAAAAAGAAATATTCATAAAATGAAAAGAATTAAAGATGTATATGGATGTTTAAGTTGTTTTTTGAGACAAAAAACAAAAATAAATATAAAAAGAAAACTAGGAGAAACAATAGAAGATGAAATTATTTATGAGCTTAAATATGAAATGTGTGGCTATTTTGAAAGAGAAATGCTTAAAAGCGTGTTGATCGATGCTGGATTTGAAGAGTTTTCATATATTTGTCTCCTGAACAAAAAACTTTTTAGAGTTGATAAAGAGGAAAAAACAATATTGCCGATTATTGGAATATCATTTCAATCTAAAGTTATTTTGCCGCAAGAAGTGCTTATCAATTATTCTTCCCGTTAGAAAATGAAAGTATATCAATTTGAGTTTGAAAACCCACAAGAAGAAAGGCGGATCTTCCCTACCTCCTATCTAAATTTCAATCACGGTTTTCGGTGTTTTTTTTCGGCGATAAAAGATGATTGGAGAATAGGCTCAATCATAGAAGTTTTTATCGCAAACAAACACCCTAGGAGATTGATTTTCAGAATAGAAAGACGTCCGGAAGGCGATTTGATTAGCGATTTTCGGAAATGTCCACTAAAGGAAAATCGAGAATATAGGTTTAACTTTAAAACGTTAGAACTAAATGAAAGAAAATATTGATTGTTTTTTATCTAAAGTATCAAAGGTGATAAAAGGGGGAAACTTTTTATACCTAGTTCCTAAAAAGGAAAGAAGAAATCTTGAATTCATCCAAAACGAACTCCGACTACAATGGCAAAAAAAAGATTCTTTGATTTTTTTTAGGGTAGGAAATCGCTTTGTTTTCATTAATGATTTTGGAGGATTAAAATTTAAGGGGGTGTTAATTTACGGTTCATTAGCAAAAACAATAAAAAACGAACTCGTAATTTACACCTTCCCAGAATTAAAGAAAGAAATTTATAATAAACATGACGCTTTTGCATTAGGTCTTGATTCTGTTGACAATAAACTAAATATTAGTTTGTTAAAAAACAACAGGGAACTTGATTTAAAAATTTTCCTAGAAACAGGAGAAGAAAAAGAAAAACAAAAAAATGAACACAACATATATAATCAAACTATACTCGAATTGTAGAAACAGAACGCCTTTAGTATCTACAATGTTAGAATGTGAAAACAACGAAAAGATGATTGAATTTTTAAAAAAATCAATCAGTATTAAATATTTTCTAGAACTAGAAAATACTAGAACAGGTGAAATTATAGAAAAATATATAACACCTAACACAATAAAAGATAACACGCTAGGATATATCCCTGTAATGCGTAAAACTGGAGGCGGACCCAATGTAGGCTTCCTATTTGTCGGAGTTAAGCCTGTCAACTGGTATGAATACAAAACAAAGCAAGTTCTAGGACATTTTCCAGAATACGGAAGAACTAGTTTAAAATCTTGCTATCCACACACACGTTGCTTCACCTCTAACAAGGAGTTAGCGCTAAAATATTATCGACATTGTGCAACAAATCTTAATAAACAAGGAATACTCATAAATTTATCACAAGAGCTTTTTCTTAAACTACACGATTCACGTCAACATGTGGAAGAATTGTGGGAAGCTTATTCTAGAATAAACAACAAAAACAACAACAACCGTATTATTTTTTAAAACAATGAACGCAAAAGAAAAAAAATCTTTGGAACTATTATTCGCTTTTGTTAGAAAAAATTACAAAGAAATTCTCAATGAAGAATATTCTGACGTATCGTACAAAAATATCGATGCGGCATTCTTGGCAAAGGCTAGAAGAAAAATTACGGCATTTTTGAAATATATCGGAGAAAGAGAATTTAGGGGTTGTGTTTACGGGAAAAACAACGTCCGACTAATAAAAAATTCCGATATGATTAAACTAAATAAACAGTTGAAAAAAAGAATAATTCTAACGCCTGACTTAATTTTATATAAAACATATTCACGGGAATATGTAAGAATCCTAAATTTTTTTGTTGAAAATATTTTATGGGAAAAACTAAATGAGCACAATATTGAGTATCTAACAGAATACGTCATACCCACACTCACATCTAGAAAAGACGTTTTTGAACATCCAGACATTCCAAAGATTTTTGTATCAACAAAACAAAGAAGTTATCACTATTTCCCGGATGTCTGGACCCGTCCTGACAACGGCACATTAAAAGATCCGCTTGTCGGGTTGGAGTTAGAAGTATATGCTCGCAATAAATATATTTTTGAGAATAAATCCAATTTCTTCTACCTACAACGCGACGGAAGTCTTTCCGAGGAAAACGGAGGAACAGAAATAACAACAATACCTATGAGTTTTGACGAACTTATTAAAGAGGGAGGCGGGATTGACATATTAACAAAAGATTTCATGCCTCGCTTTTCTTGTTATTCGCAAAAGACTACAGAAACAGGATTTCACATACATTTGTCTAAAATTAATTTTAATAAAAAAGTTTGTATTTTGCTAAAAAAGGCATTTTACTGTTTTCCGTATGATTTTATTACTGAACTTTTTGGAAGGGAAAATGGAGGGTACTGCCTAGCAGATCCGCCAATACAAAGACTAATGGATTATGGCATTCATCCAAACGCGGCATCAGAATTAGGGTTGGAAAAAATATTTCAACCTTATTGCGACTCAAGATACCTTGAACTAAATTTCACAAACAGTAAGACCATAGAATTTAGACGAGGAAAAGGTACTGTTGATTCTGTTGCTATAAAATCCATTTTAGATTTTTGCTATCAAATTTACAAATATTCCATGGAAGCACAAAATCTTTATGAAAGCGATTTACTAAATATTAGGTTGTTTTTACAGACCTACCTAATGGAGAACGCTAAAACTGAACGATTAAAAAAACTTATAAAAAAATATGAAGAATATAAAAAATAAAATTCAAAAAATAATTATCGATACAATTATAATTATTTTTGGACTACTGATCTATTTTAGCCTGATGTTCGCATTAGGACTTTGACGAGCAAAAGAAAGAGCAAAAGAAAGAGCAAATGAAAGAGCAAAAGAAAGAGCAAATGAAAGAGCAAATGAAAGAGAAATCCCCTTGTTTGCGACAACAAATCAAGCTAGAATGCTATATTTCAAGCTTGATAGGTAGCCTTAACTTGGAATTCTCAAATGTTTTTCATAGACCACTATCACAAGAACTATTTCATAAAATAAGATTAGATACAATCAATTATCTAATCAGAAACGGAGTCAAAATGACATATCCCATACATCAACAATATACTTTCGTAAAAATCTTTTACGAAACGCAGGAAGAAGAGAATAAAGCTCATTTTCTCATGGAGGGAATCAAAAACATCATCACCAAAAACGCAACAAACAAACAATAAACAAACAAAAAACATGTGTATCATTGCTTACGGAATCAAGAAAGATATCGGAAATAAACGTTTTCAAAATTGCCTAACAAACAATCCAGACGGATTTTTCCTTCTAGGGTTTAAGAGAGGGGCCGAAGATAAAAAACCGGAATTTCTGATTAGAACTCTTCTAAAAAAGGAGGTTGTGGCCACATGGGAAAAAATCCCTAATGATTACATAGTCCTTATTCACGCTAGAATCAAAACTCATGGATCTATTTCTGAAAAAAATGTTCATGGGTGGAACGGTGATGATTGGTATTTTTGTCACAATGGCGTACTATCAATCAAAAATAAAGGAGACCTTACAGACAGTGAAACGTTCTTCCGATATCTGTTTTTGCCCGCATTTGGAGAAACAGACATTGAGGAAACAAACGAAGGTATTGATGATATGGTCAATTCTGTCATAGGTTCAAGTAAATTTGTTTTTTGGAAAAAAGGAAAGATGTTGTTTTATGGCAATTTCGAAAGACCGGATAAAAACAAATTTGCTTATTTTTCGAACAACTCTTATCAAAAAAAAGAATATAGTTACTGCTCTTTTTATGGTGATGAGATTTACTATGATCACAAAGCCGGATATTCTAAATATTCCAAGACCTACAATTACTCAAAAAAATACTACTCATTTAATAGCAAACTAATACCTGAAAAAAGAGTTCAATAGTTTGTCATAAAAATCCACCAAATTCAACCCCTGTAGCCTAAATAAAGGCTACAGGGGTTTTTTATTACACTTTTGTTTTCTGGTAGTTAAGTGAACACTAACTTACCGCCTCTTCAATCTGTTCGAGGAAAAAGGTTCGTTTTTTTGAATTCAAAATTGTTAAAAAATTAGAATCATTTCTTTTTTTCAGCAAGGCGATAAAATCGGAGGATGAATTCACACTCATCCGCACTCCCTCAAAATCGTCCAGCACTAAGAGCGGGTTTGATTGCGCTCTATTTATCAGGTGTGCGTCCTTTTTATAACTGGCCATTTCTCTTTCCAGTTCAGGGGCTTTCACATACAAAGCTGATCTGCCGTTCCATAATTCCTGTGATATCAAATAGCATGCGGAAAAGGTTTTTCCCTTTTCCGGGGTGCAGACAAATAAGCATCCGCTACTTAAGTTTTTCAGGATTGGAAATATCCGGCTCTTGTCGATCTTTCCATTCACGCAAGCATCATAAAACCCTTGAGGCACGCCGGATTGCTTCAACCGTTTTTTCCATGATGCTATGCGTTCTTTTTCTTTTTCTTTTCGCAGCCATTCTTTCTTTTCCTGTTCTGTTGTTAGCGATATTTCATCTAATCTCTTCAATAGTTCTTCTAAATTCAGTATGTCTTTTGCCAGTTTCGGCTCGGAAATACGTTCCATTTCTTCTAAAGGATAGTCATGGGAATGGTGATTCATATCCTGATTTTACATGAATTTGGAAAGGGCATTTTTTGTGAAATCGTCAATGGGTAAAACAAAGTTAGCATAGGGCATATGGGTAATAAAATCCTTGTCCTCAATTAGTGGCGTAATTTCCCCAGAGAAGGTTCTATTTGAAATGTGGAGGTAATAAAGAGATTTCAAAAAATCTTTATTAGGTTCATCCTCTAAACCAAATGCTTCTGGATAAAAAGCTCGAAGGTTCGTGAGCTTCTTTACGGAAAGTTGTGTAGGCATCCATTTAGCCTTATTCCACACCATTGGAGTGATGTTGAACCCCACCCGTTGCATCATGAGCTTGCAAAGGGCTTCGTTAGTATTGGCGAACTTGGAGAATGCTTCTAATTGTTCTGTTGGTAGAGCTTTCGTCATGTCGTTTTTGTACCACATGTTTTGACATGCACAAGAAAAAAAAATAAAAAAGATTGCCATGTGTGGGAGAAAAGATACAATGAGGGCATGTCAGACAACCCAGAACAATTGACCACAGTCCCGGCAGAAGGCTTGTCCATGATAGCACCTCTTGCTGGAAATCCGCTTGCTAACGTGCTTTCCAACAAAGAATCGCTAGAGGCGCTTGCCTCTATATATATAGCAAAGCAGATGCCGAGAAACATGATGGAGGTTTCCTCCAAAATTAGACAGCTTTGCTCGTTCCGTCATTTAGCTAACACCGCATTCTTCGAATACAAAAGGGGAGACTCTAGTATTTCAGGAGAGACAATCCATTTAGCAAATGCGTGCCTTACCGCTTATGGGAACGCAGAAGCTGGGTGGAGAAAGATAGGGGAACATGTAGATGAAAAAGGAAGGGTTTGCTCCGACTGTATAGCTTTCTGTTGGGATAAAGAAAACAACATAAGAAGGGAGATAGCCTTTTCTGTTCCGCACTACAGGGACACAAAAAACGGTGGATATCCTCTTACATCCGATAGAGATATTTATGAACTTTGTTCTAATATGGCCTCTAGGCGCATCAGAGCGTGCATTTGGGCGGTATTGCCGGACTTCATTAGGCAAGAGGCGGCAGAGGCTTGCCAAAACACGCTAAGAGCCACAGATACACCCATTGCGGAAAGAATAAATGGATGTGTAATAGCCTTTTCCAAAATCGGAGTCTCCAAAGAAATGCTTGAGGCTTACCTTAAACACAAAATTGAGACTAGTAAGGAATCTGAAATCGTAATGCTTATTGGTCTCTTCAACGCCATTAAAACCGGGGCCATAAGTAAAGACGAAGCTTTCTCCAACGAAGAAGACAAGTCGCCAGAAGCTCCCATGTTCAAAAAGAAAGAAAACAATGACAAAAATTAAATGCATACTCTGCGGTATGGTTTTAGAGGCAGAAGACTACTCTATCCCACTAGAGCGACAGCGCAAAGGAATGGATGGACAAACCTACTTTTTTTCTGTTTATGCCAGAACTGTAAAAAGATTATCGATAAAACCTATATAGATTATGAACGAAAACTTGAACAAGAATAAAAAGGAAAACAAGGAAGTTAAAAAAGATTGTATTACCTGTAAATACTGGCCCTATCCTTACTATGGGTCTCCTTGCCTCGAATGTTCTGATTGCGAAGATGAAGATTATAAATATTGGGAACCAGAAGAAAAAATAAAAAAATATGATGATGATGATGAGAACCCTATGTCAGGGAACACTATTTCGCCACCCATTTTAGGAGGTTTTCTATAATTTATATTTTAACCACACACAAGCAATAATGAAAACAAAAGATACGGAAAGACAAGGATTGCCTTCATGTTCCAGCTTAGCACGTCTTGCGTTATGTCCGCACTCATTGAGATATGACGTTGAAGGAGTAGAGACAACCTCTGAAATAGCTGAAAGAGGAAACAGGATTCATCAATACCTTGCATACCAAAACATACTACTCACCGAAGAAGAGACGAAACTCATGCTTGCATGCAAAAGAATCGTGACAGAAGTTGCGTCGATTTGGGCAGGAGAAGATAAGTTCGAGGAATTGATGAAGGAGGAAAGGTGTTTCTTTTTCGAGGGGGACAATGCAATCTTTTCTGGGAAACCCGACTTAGTTTTAGGCAAGTCTGACGAAGAGGGATTCCATTTATTGATTATCGACTATAAGACAGGGCCTTTAGAGCCGGAGTCCACACAAATAAACCACCAGCTTAGAGGGTTAGCCCTATGTTGCAAGCAACACATCGAAAGGAATTATCAGGACTGCAAAATAAAATCAGTCTCTTGTGCCATTGTTCAACCTCTGGTGACTTCTTATCCTGTTATTGTGAGGTACAGCGAAGAGGACATCAAAGAGGCAGAAAAAGAAGTCATTGAGATATGCGAACGCACAAGAAAGAGCCTTCCTCCTCAAGCTAACAGCTATTGCAGGTACTGCAAGGGTTTTGCTGAATGTAAAAAGCCATTAGAGGTGGTGCAGACAATCACTACCCCCGCTACAGCTTTTTCTTCTAAGCTGAAACAGATGAATCCAGAAGAACGCTCTAAGCTATATTTTACAGCTAAATTGGCCTCGAAGGTGGCCAAAGAGATAGAAGAATCATGTTATGAGTTGCTGAAAAATGGCGAAGAGATTGACGGCCTTGGTTTAAAGGAAGGAAATACGGTTCGTAGCTTTAAAAACGAAGGGTTATCTAGGGTTCAGCAAGTCATTCCTCTAGGGGACATGATGGAAGCCGTTAGTGTTTCAGTCTCTAAACTGGAAGAGGCTTTTCACAAACACCAAAACATTGTGAATGGGAAGCAGTCTAGAAAAGCATCGAACGAACAATTCAATAAAATCTTTGGAAGCTATATCGTCGAAAAAAAACAGAAAGAAAGGATAGTTAAAAAATGAGCGCAAAATACAGGACTGAAAATGTCGAGAACGATGTTGTTGAAGGATATGAAGTTTACTCTACATCTATAGACGATGAAGACACAACTGCTTGCTTCTTTTCCTCTAAAATTTATGGAACCGAGGAAGCCTACAAAAAGGCAAGTGAAGCCAAGGAAGAGCTTTCCAGTTGGCAATACGAAAGGAGATAATGCGTAGCATGGATTTGTTTCAATATGAAAGGAAGGTTAGAGTGTACAATATAGCCAAACAAATATGTAATGTTTTCAGTAAATTTTTAGGTGTTAAAGAGACTGTCCCACAGCTCAAAAAACATCTTGAGGAAGAGGTAGAAGAACTTCTTTCGGCCAAAAACAAGAAGGAAATGGCGTTTGAATGTGCAGACGTTATCATCCTTTGCATGAGAATACTTATCGTTAGCGGCTACAAAGACCCTCTTGCTATCATAGACCAAAAAGGTAAGATTGTCCTCAACCGCCTTGAAAAAGCAGTAGGAATCCAAATGAGAACACCCGGACTAGACGGGCGTGAGGCGTATAGGTTGGCAAAACAAGAACTAGAATATGGAAAAGACAACTAAAAGGGGGCGACCTCCTAGGAAAAAAGAGCCAGAAGCAGAGGTTTTGCATACAACTGCGGAAGCAATTTGCGAAATTCAGAAAAATCCAGATACAGAATTTGAACAAAACTCTGTGTTCGGTGTTGTGGTGCTGAAAAGAAGCCGCAATGGAGGGATAGTGATGACTCAAAAGGACTCCCGATTTGAGCTTGTCGATTTCAGATTCCCAGTATCAGAGAAAAAATCATGGAAAAAGACAAAGTAATCGCCAACGTTTTTAGAGATTTCAGTTGTTGGGTTGGGCTGGATTTATCCCTGACGGCAACAGGGCTTTCCGTCCTTTACCAAGACATCAAGCTGGACGGCTACAGATATACCCTCACAAGCCCCCACAAGGGGCCTAGACGGCTCTCCGAGTTCGCTAACCATATAAAGCTCGCCGCAGAACAAATATTGGCCTACAGGCCCGCTAGCGAAGTTCTGGTGTGTATAGAGAATTATGCCTTCTCGCAGTTTGGGAAAATCGTCCACCTAGGAGAACTTGGCGGCGTTGTGAAACAAAACCTGTTTGATGCAGGATTGTCCAATATTTTGGTTTACCCACCGACTACCCTAAAAAAATTCGCAACAGGAAAAGGTGTTGCAGAGAAAGGGCTGGTGATGACCAATGTTTACAAACGCTGGGATGTAGATACATCCAACAACAACGAAGCGGATGCATACGTCCTCTCTCGTTTAGGTCATTGTTTATGCTATCCTGAAACTTACACAGAGTTCCAGCGTGAGGCATCTAAAAAATTCCAGCTGGCATAATAGGCATGCTATACATAAACAAGCTTACCGATAAACAGTTTTATAACGTTCTCGGAGGTTATGCTAAAGGAGTGAGACTAAGGAAGCTCCTCAAGAGATACCATTATACGCCTAACATGTTCATCAAGGACACTTTGAGGGGGAATAAAATCAAGGCTATGGACTTTTGTTTAGCGGCCAGCAAACACTTTCAACGCCGGGCAGAGCTATACAGAAAAGACTTTAAAACCAAGAGATGTATTCCTCTTAACCTGATAAACCCCCGAAGGACAAGACGGGCGGGGATTTCCGCTTACCACAAACAGGCTCCCTTGTCTAAAATGGAGTTGGAGAAAATAGATGATTTCTTTTTTGGCTGACAGTTATTTTTTCTTCCTGCCAATCCGTAACCAGTTTGCGGCCTTGTTCATCCATTGAGCGGCGCTTTGAGCAAAAACCTTTCCGTCGCCGATAGCGGCAATATCTTTTGGGTCGCCCATATTGGCAAGCTCAATATCCATGAAATCAATCCAGCCGGGTAGGCCCTTAAACTCTGTGCATGGGTTGAATCCGTATTGTCCCCACCCCTCTTTTTCCAACAACGAATGCGACGTATGAAGAAGCCTGAAACCAAAAGGCCCTTGAGTATTTGAAGAGACGATTTTCTGATAGGTACTGCGATTAGAAGTGACGTATGATGTCCGCAACCGCAAGATAAAATCAACCTTCATATTGTCCCACCTGTTAGACATAAACAGGTTCACATCCCTTGTGAGAGGAACTATGTCCAGAGATGGATTTAGAAGCTCTTTATCCAGAAGTTCTACTAGGTTTGATGCGATATTAGTTAGAACTTTATCTTGCTTGTCGATAGCGATAATGACATTCATTTGTTTTGAAGAGAGGTAACAGTATAATCAATGCGCCGAATAAGCTCTACCTGTTGAGCCATTGCTTCTGAAATCTTCAATGTCGCATGAGCTTGGTCTTGTTGCAACTTTAGCATGTCCTGCCGCATTTTTACGTTGTCCTGATACAGAAAGAAGCAACACACCAAAGGAGCGAACAGGATTACAATCTCCTTATAATCCTTAACAACTTGAAGAAGAGAAGCAATTTTTGTTGTCGGCATTAACGTCACTTCTTGAGTTTTTGGACGACAGGAGGCTTGCCGGAGATAATGAGGTTCCCGTTTTCGTCAACGCTATAGCTAATCTGCCCACCCTGTTCACCAGACAAAGTAAACGATGTGTTGGCACAACCAGTAGTGCAGAAAAAGGCAATAACAGCACCAATGATGGCACTGACAAGGGCAATCCATTTGGCAGGAACACCCTTTTCCTCTGCAAACGCTGCCGCATGAGTCAGGACGATAGAAGAATATCCTTCGTCAAGCATCCATGTGGCAAGCTCACACGCCTTGGTGTGGTCTTCGGGAACACTAGTATCTAACCCAGCCTGAACAGCAACAGCCTCTACTAGCGCTTCGAACGTGTAAGTTGTCTTCATACATGGACAAATAACATTCATTGTTTTCCTATACAAACAAAAACTCCGCACTACTAACGCATTTTACGCCCGTAGTGCGGAGGTCTTACGAGGTGGCCGGGAAGGTTGACCTACGGTATATACCACACTTCCTACTTTTATATGATTAGTTGTTTGATTTGGATTGATTTTTACCCTAGCTCATAAACTCATATGGCAGGGTTTTGCTACACCTTCCTAGCAACAAATAGTTGCTGACTCAAAACAGTTTTAATTTCATCTACTTGTGAAACTAAAAATGATTCTTGTCCGGCTACCTCATAAAGGTATTCGCAAATCTCGTCACATTCTTCCCTAAGCACCTCAAGAACTTCGTCATCACTAGGCGTCTCTGTTAAGGAAACCTCATCCATAACGATGTCTTTATCGGGGCTTAGGGAATTGCCTGAATAGGACTCTTTGAATGTGTCGAAAAGCTTTGAACACTTTTTATACATTGTCCCTGTTGCCTCATGAACCCAACCTCGCTCGGTTAGCTCATGAACATTGTTCAGGAACGTTAAAAAGTTATTCAAGACTGCAAGGTTAATCTTCTTCTTCATCGGAACGCTTCGCCTCAATACTAGGGAAGCTAGCGCACTTATCAAGCCCAAATCCTCTGATGGTATAAATAAGAGGTTTGATAAATTCTTCCCAAGAAGCGGAAACGAAGAGCGCCTTTTTCAGCTTCTTCATGTAAGGCTTGGATTTAATCTTATAGAAATACTTTTTATCAAAGGCAATCATTTTGCCTTCGACTAGACCCGCCACAAAAAGCGAATCAGTCTTAGCGTTTTCACCAACATGGAAAACAGGCGCTCCGATAAGATTGGAGATTTTCTTCTTAATGGTTGTTTTACCCTCTTCGGAAATATCCAATTCGTCAACTAAGTCGATAACGTCAGGTTTGACTCTATACCAGACGTTGCAATCAGGATTTAAATCAATACCTTTCTTACACAAGTCTTCAAAATCAGCCATAAACATGGCGCTCCTGACAGGATTATCGTCAAACATGGCAATAAGTCCTCTCAACTTGCTTTCCGGAAATTCCTCTCCGTTTATTTTTTTTCGTTCCATACTATTTATTAGTTTTGGTTATTGGTTGTTTTTCGTTAGGAGCTACATGGTGTATTTCCTGAACGATGTAGCAATACTAATAAGCAACGAGAGAGTAATCAATGTTTTTTTTTTTTTGAAAATGTCATACAGAAGAGAGAAAAGTTTTTGTTTTCCTCTCTTATAAATTCGCGCGCGCGTATATACGGTGTAACGTCCTTTGTGGTTGGAGACGGTAGTTAATAACTTCGAAGTGGTCTATGTTATCGTTTCGCTAACACCTTCGAACTTGGCTCTCTTGTTAGCCGCTCTATGCAACCTGTTAGTCGAACGAAGGAATAAAACTGATAATTAAATATTAAATGGTTTATTCTTACATACTTTATCTAACCAACGTGTTCCAAATTAGAACTGTTTTAAAACCATTTATTTTCTAATCCCTTTGTTTCTCTAACCAAGCCCACAACTTTGTTTGGCTCCATAGCCGATAGGCGTAAATCAAAACTTTTGAAAAATCATGAAGGATATGCTTGCCATATCCGAACTCTTTTCTTGTAGAGAACCAAGTTATTTGCTAAACACTTGGTTGTTGCTAACCACGAGGGAGATTGAGCCTTGGAGCGGCCAAAGGAAAACAATCAACTTAACCGCCCTGTTCCTTGAACAAGATTTTAACGACACACCCCTCAAAAAATCAATCCTAAAGTTTGACATCGAAAACGCTCGAAACGGAACATTGTGTGACATAAGTATATGGTTATTAGTTAATTATAGTTGTGTCATACAACACATATTTTTTACATCAGGCCTGTTTCAAGACAAAAAAGAAGAGCAGCTTCGGGTAAAACAATGAGAAAAAACCCCGAAGCTGCTCCGCTCGAATATGCACAACGAAAGAAGAAAAGAATTCTTCCAAGAGCATTAGACCAAATCCTGTTCCCTTGGTCAACTGTAAAGTTTTTCTTTACAGTTCATCGAACTTGTAAGGAAAGCTTACAAGTTGCTCGAACACGCATAAAAAACAGGACCCCCGCTTTTAACGGAGGCCCTGTCTTTATGACATTGAAACACCTATATACAGTGGCTACCGGAATAGCAACTGTTGGTATACTAGGATGAAGTGTTGTTCATGTCGAGTATTTATTCTGACTTTGTTCCTGCTATCCATTTTAAGAACTCCATCAAATCCTTGTCTTTCTTTTTTAGAGCAGGAATCTCGCGTGACGTGAAAATTTTTACAGCTACGCAAGGCGCAGGAAATTCTATTGAGACGTGTCTAGCAGAAACTTTTATTTCTACCGTTTCTGTCGGTTCATCAAGGCTCGGGAAAAGCACAGCTTCCGTGACAATCCAATCCTCTTTTAATGAGGCAAGTTCCTGTTTGAGTTTTTCCCATACTTCTCGCTTATCCTCCGGCAAATCTTCTGGGGTCTTGTCTTGACAATCGCTGTGTCGAAGACAAACAAATGTGGCTTTATCATATTCACCAAGCTCTTGAAAAAATATTTTCACCATCATAACGAAAATTATATTAGGCTATTTGAATAAATGTAATATTCACAGAATTGGGAGTTACCTCTTCTGCGATTGAAGGCATTGAAAAAGAAACTTTATCAGAGCCTCCTTGAACGTGATACATGTACTGTTGAGCAGACACAACAGTACAATTTGCAGGGATTTTATATAGCATTCCCATGGAGGGAACAACTTTCTTTAGACTTCCGTTTTCGTCCTCATAAATAATGAGATTGCTTTTTCCGAGGGCCGTCGCAGTATTTGCAAGCTGCATTCCTGGAGGATTAGAGGAAGTTACTTTCACACGAAACTCGGACGGCTGCACAGATAGACCAGTTCCTGTTGGTGTTGCACTAATGAAGCGTATTTCATACATGCCCTCTGGAGCATCTTCTGGGAGTGTCACAGCAACAGCACTGCCTGTGGCTAATTCAGCTGATTGGATTGTTGTATTATATAAATACATTGCTGTGATTATAATTGACCGCCGCCGGACGACACACCGGGGACGGCGAGACTAAAATTTGCCGGTGTTACAAGCCAGTTAATGCTACCATTTCCCGCTAGCACATATACCCAAGAAGAAACAGCCACAAAGGGAATCTGCATAGGGTTCTCCACTTTTGTGTAAAGAAGAGAAAACATGTCAGGCTCGAATTGTGTATCACTATCTGCCGCAAATAGTTCGACTTCTCCCGAACCAGAAGGGGTGTTGACGGATAGAACATAGGATTTCCCCTGTTCTACCTTAGCAAAGCCGTTGGTCGATTGTCCGTAGGAGCGAGGGGTGGCCGCCGCCATTGTCATGGGGACTGCCGCCACCTCTGGCTCTACTGCTTTTACCTTTTTTTTTGTTGCCATTGTTAGTATTGGTTAGGTTGAGGGTGTGGGCTAGTCTTCCCAGCCTCTAATCTTGAGTAGTTTGTTTATTTGTCTTAATTCCCTAGAAAGTTTTCTGTAGGTTGCTGACCTTTCCCCGTTTTCCTGCTTGGCCTTCTTCTTCTCCCTTCTTATCTGCCTAGCCCTCTCCTTCATAGCTTCTTTTTCGGTATAGAGGGGATTTACTGACTCTGGAAGGAATTTCTGTGTGGTCGTCTTAGCTTGTGAAAGGGCATTTGATAAGGCTCCTACCATCTCTAGAGCTTTGGTCATACTCTGCCCAGAAGTACCAAATATTGTGGTAGCCGATGCGACACTCCCAATATTTTTGCCTACATAGGAAACCATATCAATGTAATCATTGGTAGTCAAAGCACCTTCCTTGTCCCATTTTTCCGATACAGTCTCATACGTCTTCACAATACTTCTGACTAAGCCTTGAATTGATTTGGATAAATCAGCCATATCGGCTCGTCCCAGACTGAATTGCTTACCACCGCTAATAAGGGAAGCGCACCACTCTGCAAACCCGCCGAACATAGGAACAGAGACAATCGGACTCAATACCGAAGTCAATAAGAAGTTGCTCATGAAGTCGTCCTCTTTGTCTTTATCGCCAAACAAACCTGTAGCCAAGCCGTTGAAGAGACCATTAGCAAGAGCGGCAATAGTATAAACACGAAAGGCTCCCTGAAAAGCCTCCCAGAAAGGAACATCCTTTTTGCCTTGCATCACCACTAGGCCGAACTTGTTCATCACGTCAGACAAGAAAAGGAACTGGGCTTGCTCAAATGAGCTTCCACCCATCAAGTGGATAGCCTTAGCGGAGGTAGATAAAGGCTGTGCCGTCTGGTAGATGTTTTTGTTAAGCTCCCATCTTATCTGTTCATGCGACAAACCGCGATTAGCAAGCATGTGGGAGGTCAGCTGATTCACAAAAGATATGCTCCACCAGTCAAAAGCCATAAGGCCGCTCATGCCCGCTTCCTGCCAATATCCCCATTGCGCTTGTTTTTTCAGGGGAATGCTTAATGCCTTATCGGCAAGCACACGGTCTTCCCATCCACGGTACTTACGTTCCTTCATTGCCTCCAAGTCACGAAGCTCTTCAAGGGCAAAACCTTTATAGTTCCCGCTTGTCACCTCTGCCACGCCTTTGATAATTTCCATCATGGAGAAGTTGCTACCAACGATAGGGTTGAACAAAGCCGCCCCAGAGCGCACCAGAGAAGCCAAGGAGAAAGCAATCCTTGTCTTAGCCAATACTTGGAACACTTTCCCCATTACCTCTGCCAACACGCTCTTTTGGGCATACACACGCCCCTCGTTGATGAAGTAATACAGGGCTTTGTTTGCCGCCTCGAAATTGGCTGGGCCTAATAATTTCTGCAACTGGGCGTTCGTGGTGGGATTAGCCCATACCCGGTTGTTGAAGTTGACCAGTTCCGAAGCTGTCATCCACCCCTCCATGATAGAGCTATAACGAAGATATTCCCCAAGAGGGTTTATTTCCAGAGAGAGCGCCGCCGAAGAGGGAGTGTTCCGGTGCTTTGCGTAAGAGGGCAAGCCCGTCCTTGTGACGTGTCCCTTACTGTAAGCATCCATATCCCCTTCTTGCATTGTATTATAGGCGGCAATATTGCGGGGCGTATAGTAGTCATCAAGGATAACCGTCTGGCCATAGTTCTCTGCCATGAACGCCCGTAGCTTCTCGCCTTTTTCCCGATACAGGTTCTGTAATTCGTCAGCAAGGTAAAGCCCATCCGGCCCAAGCAGTTCCAATAGCTTGGCAATATCTTTTTCCTTCCTCGCAAGGTATTCTTCTTCAACGGCTTCCAACTTGGACTCAAACTCTTCGGAAGTAATGGCGCCATCATCAAGGCTCTTGTTTAAGCCCTCCAACTCCTGTTGGTACTTACGATAGTTGCCGAAATCCATCCCCTTGTCTCCAAGGTTTTCTCTCAATACATCCAAGCCATCCTTCTCTCTCAATGTCTGATAGACTTTTACAAGGCCATACTTGGTTAGCTCATGCCCCATAAAGGGAATAGTTTTTGTAGAAAGCTCATCAAAATACCTTGGAGAGTTCTGCCCTGCAATCTCCATCATTCCACGCATGATGCGAATCGCATTGGACGTAGCCTTTTCTTTTTCTACCCCTCGCTGTTGCTCTGCGAATTGGACGTTGTTCTGTAAGAATGTCCCTATGTCCTTAAAGGATTTCATGGAAGACATCACTTCGAGGAGTTGTTGAAGGCTCATGAATTGCGTGAAGATTCTATCTAAAAAGCCCGTTCCCCGTTGGTCCCTTTCCATTACGGCTTTTCTAAGGGCATCACGATTCTTCTCTCCTCCTACTCGCTCATTGATTTTAGCGTTAAAATCATTATAGAAGCGCTCAATACGTTCATTAACCTTTTTCCTGCGGAGTCGCCCTTCACGCTGTAGCTCCTTCAATGTCTTAACTGCTTCCGCAAGTTGCTGTGCATTGAGAGCATACTTATACCTTCCGTTAGGCATCTTCTCCCGATACAACGCACTACCAAACACCTCAAGGAGATTCTTTTGGTTTTCCAGATTTTCCAGTTCCAGAGCAAGTTCTTCTGTGGCAGGCTGGTTTTGAAGCTCATCTATGGTGCTATCCAAGACTTCAAGCTGGGTTGCAACTTCGGAAGGAGACATAGCCATAACCTCAAGGGCATCCATAGTCTCCTCTCTGGCTTGTGCGTCCAAAGAACGAGAGCGCCCCTTGGTGTCCTTAAAAGCATTCTCGGCAAGCCTCCGCAAGCTCTCTATGCTTTTAGTAGCAAGCTTCTTCTCTGCTTCTTTTGCCTTTTGTCCTTCCTTAACATCTTTTGTAATTTCTTTTGTAATCAGATTGCGAAGGAATGACATTTCTTTATTAAACGCCTCTCTTGCCTTTTGAGCTTCCTTTTTTGCTTCCTCTTTCTTCTCTCTAATTATTTTTTTTATCCGCTCTCTTTCTCTGCGGGCATCCCGAAGAGCTTTTTCTTTTTCTTTTTTTGTTCGTGCCTTTTCACGTCTTTTTGAGGCTTTTTCTTCGCGGGCCGCCTTTGCAATTTCAGCCCTTATTTTCTCTTTGGTTTTTGCTATGCTTTCTTTCTCTAGTCTTTTGTTTTCCTCTACCTTCCTAGACATCAGGGCGCGGATTATTTCTTCTGCCTGTTTCCGACTAGCTTCCTCTGCCCTTTCATTCAACGCTCTAACGGTCGCATCAAGAGCTGTTTTCATGTCCGCATTGAAGGCCTCATTGCTTTTCGGATTAGCCAGCCTGTCAGCAAGTTGGTTAGAAATAAACTTCCGGCTCCCCGAAGCCATAGCATTAGCGATAGAGAGGACAGAGTTCAGCAATGCTTTCTGCTGGCCCCTCTCTGTTAGCTTGCCTTGTGAAAACCTTTCGGAAAGCTTGGTCATGCTTCTCTGCAATTTATGAAGCTGTCCAACCGACTTTTCCGATGTCCCTCCAATAATACTCTTGATAGCTTCGTTAATGGTTTTAATAGAGGGAGTTACGTCTATTGTTCCTCTCCTCCTCGCAGAAGGAAGAGTTTTCCCCATCGGCAAAATGTTTTCGCCCGTTGCTCCATTGATAAGCTCGCCAACGTCCTGTCCATCACGACGCTCGGCCATTGTCGCCAACGATTTAGACCATTTAACAAAATCGGAAGAGACAACTCCCTGCTCAATGGCTTCTCTTATCAGATTGCCTTCTTCAAAAATATTGCCGACTTCCGCAATGGCGTCTTTCTGCCACTCCAAAATTGTCTGAACATTCCCCGGCATTGAGGAAAACAACTCTGGCGTTGTAGCTAAAGCTTTCCCCATATTGGCAAGATGCTCCTGCAACAGAACGTCATTGCTCAAGTCCCCTATTTCTTCGCTACTGCGGCCCAAGAACTCCAAGTAATTCCTTACCTGTGTTTCAATGACGCTTCGAGAAATAACGCCGCTCTCCAAGTCGGATATTGCACGGGCGTGAATTATTTCTTCCAGAATATTGAGAGGATTCGCTTCACCCCTCGCAACAGCAATCGTGCCATCTCTATATGCAGATACAATTTCCAGCTCATTTGCTACATCTTCAATACTTACTTTCCCATCACGAAAACTCTGCAACAATTCCGGGTCTTGGTTAATTACAGCCAAAGCCCTAAGTCGTGCTATAGTTGCATTGTTGTCTTCTGTGGATTGGATTTTTGCTCGGAGTTCGTCAGGAGTATAGCTCTTTATCTTTGCGTCTTTCCCAACACTTGCTTCTATCTCTTCCTGTGCGAAAATATTTAATGCCCTGATAAATCCCGGATTAGACTGCAACGCTTGAGACATGAACGTCCCTGCGATTTCGTCTGTTACTGTGGTTACTTTTTCAGCTCCACTTACCGGGTCTCTCTCAACAATATTAAAGGTTCCGTCCCCGTTGTCGGATATCTCCGGCATCAGCTCAACATCCTTAAACCTCTCTGCATTCTTAGCTAAAAAGTTCAGGAATATCCCCGCTTGCTGGTTTGTTATTTGCACGTCGGGGCTTACCCGGTTATTGCGAAGGGCCGATATAAGCCTGTTTGTGCGCTCCTTGCCGTCTGGCATTTCGGCAATAGCCACAGCTTCCGATTCGGGTACACCATAAGCTTGAAGAGCCGAAGCGCTTCTTCCTACTCGGTTGATGAGGTGGTTAGCTTGATAGCCCCCAACAGCACCAATGGAGCCGCCAAGAATGGCTGTAGCCCCCAATAGTTCAGGGGATGTGAAGTCCAATGTTTCCCACCAGTTTTTAAGGGTGTTTTGCTGGGTAAGCTCAAACCCCGCAGAGCGCATTACATTCTCCAATCCAACATAAATTGGGTCAGCAATGACTTCTTGGGTATATTCAGACAAAGCACCAGCCGCCGCACCTCTTACGGTAGCGGGAACTCTTCCGACAACAGAGGCCATTTTCCTACCTGCCTCTGCCACCTTAATACCCTTGGTGGCCAAAGCACCAGCACCAAGAGTTATGTTTTCAAGGAGACCTTCCAAGGCCCCAACAGTAACACCATATGTCAATGCTCCTGCCCTAGAAGAATTCGTCCTATATGCCTCAAGACCTACCGTTGAACCATACACCATTGAGCCGACAGCCATACCTGTGGCGGCCATAGATACAGGGCCTCCACCACTAGCTAAAAGAGTACTTCCTGTTACTGCCGTTATCTTGGGAACTTGGTCTGTTACTACCTTAGCCGCTATTCCTAGCCACGAAGTAGGCATGTCTCGGCCCTGACGATATTCCTGCTGGATAGCCAACGCAAGGCGTTCTGCTTGGGCGCTATCACCTCCTCCGTCAACCATGAGCCTAGCAAAGCGGGAGACATCAGAGGCGGTGTCGTCTATGGCTTGGGTTAGCCAAGTCCTGTCGTCTTTGGGCAACATGTAGGGAAGCATCTGAATGGCTAGAGAGAACGTCTCTCCTTCCCCAAGCTTCAACAACCTGTCTGCCATCTTGTCCCAATCCAGCTCTCCGCTTTCTATGTATTCATCTTTAATCCATGAGACGGAGTTATACGCACGCTGGTAAATGTATTTAAGCGCAGGTTCTTGGTTGAAAATGTTTTCCGCATACAGGTTTAGATTGCCTTCCAAGCTGTCGATTGCTTTCTGGTAATCGCCTCCTGTTTCTATAAAGGAATCGAAAAATCTGGTAGAGGCTTCATTGTATGCTGTCTCCTCATCCTTGTTCCTTTGAAGCTCTTGAGCGTATTTGCTGACAACTCCGTGCATTGAGTCGGTTTGATAATGCTTTTTCAGGAGTTCTAGTGCATACCCTTTATCCATCTCCCCTTCCGGGAAAAAGTTTTCAACAATGCGATTGAAAACATATTTGTCTCGCATAAACTGCGGGGCATTATTGAAATCCCTAATTTGCTCAGCACTAAGTATTTTTTCCAGCTTATTGTTTGTTACATCTTGTGCAGGAACATCCCCAAACAAGCCTGTTGTTGGATTGATATACCTAGTAACCGAATAAACTATATCTTCGTTTCTTTTTATCTTCTCACGATACCTCTCATACTCCGGGTCTATACCATTTGCTTGCAGTTCCTCACGCAATGTCCCTACGGCATCTAAGGCTTCTCGTGGAGTAGTAGGAAGCAAGCTAGACGACATCCTTAAATAATCGTCAAGCTTTGTGCGAATACTTCTCTTGTTTCTTAAAACCCCTTCAATTTGTTCAGAAGAGTAAGCTTGAGGATTTGCTTCTAAATCCTCTTCTGTTATTTCAGGTTGCTCCTTATTAGAAGCGAGGCCCGAATTCATTTTCTTTATTTCATCCAACAGGATAGAATCTTCGGGTTGTTCTGAAAGCTCTTCCATGATTTGTTTATAAATTATTCCAATAGGAAAGCAATGCACAATAAATTCCCTGCTCTCCTTGTGCATCTAATCCAGCTTTCGCCGCTATCGCTTTGGCCGAAATCATAGCTTGCACATCCATTAAATCTTTGTGTGGAGCTTGGAGGAAAGATTCATCTGCTACGATAAATCCTTGAGGGGGCGCCCCGGCCCGTTTATATATGCTCAAGTAGTCTTTCTCGTTTGTAATGAAAGAGTTACTTCCGGCCCAAACAATAAAAGCACCATTAGTCGGAATATCTATAGAAGCTTTATTCGATATAGCCGACACTCTAACGTTGTTCGGAATAAATGTCGCCTTTCTTTCGTCTCTGTCTTGCTGTCCAGAAGGATAAACAGAGGCAGAAGATAATGGGTCAATACTGCTGATATTATTCCGGGAGAACGCCTCTTCTTGTGCGAAAAAAACAAGCTCATAAAGCTCTTGTCCGGTAGGAGATTTCCCATTGTGTTCTGCCCTATATTCAGCAATCTTATCAGAAAGGACGGAACGAACTTCGCTTTTTATCTTTTCTTGCAGGGACAGATTGTTCGAGTCCGGCACATACTCCATCACAGCATACCTGTCTTTTGCCGTTTCCGGGTCTAGGTATGTCCTGCTTTTGTCTAAGAAAAACTGGTTCTTCCTCTCTTTGAACTGGGTATTAAACTCTTCCTCCGTCAAATAAATCGGAGTAGTCCCTCCTTGAGTTCCGGTGTAATCCTCTGTCTTGGTCAGAGGTAGTTGGCCGTTATCCCAAAACTTCTCTACCAACTTGTCAGCCTGATTGAACGTTTCCGGGGAAATCTTTTGTGTTACAAGCTTGAGCAATGAGTTCTTGTCGCTGGTGCTGAAATTCATCCGCTCAAGAAGCCGTTCAGCTTGGGAGAGGATGTTGGCCTGTCCCTCTGGCGACTCTTTGTGATAATCCTCTGAAAGCTTGACTGCCCAATTAGACATGGCCGCAAACTGCATTGGAGTCGGCTCAACCTTGGCGCTCATGGTCTTCTTCATGTTGAGGAGGTTGACATATTGCTGGGTCGTCAGCTGGTTGGTGTCCAATAGCTTTTTGGCGACATCCATCTCAAACTCTTCCGGGTTGAACAAAAACTTCTGTACGAGCGAGTCATACGATTGCTTTTGAATCATGCTTATCCGGCCCTGCGCTTGGTTCAATGCGTACTGCTGTTGCTCGTAGGTCAATTCACGACGCTGTACAGCGCCATCCCTGTTCACCTCTTCCAGCACACCCCAAGGATTCCTCAATGTTTCCTGCTGGATGATGTCTTGTGTCTGGGCTTGAACAATTCCATTCTCATTCAACATCTTTTCCGCAGGTGTTAGGTAGGGGCTTTTATTTATCTCCCTAGCCAACCCGAAATCCCTGTTGGCCACAGCAATCTTGAACGCCGCATTAGTTTCGTCTGCGGCCATCTTTGATATTCTGTCTGCCGCCATCAGGCCCACCTTGTTCTTCTCCTCTTTCAGCAACAGGTTGAGCCTTTCATTGGACAACATCTGATTGCGCCCAACATAAAACGATTTGGCATACTTGTTGTTAATCTCTGCCGCCCTTGATGTCATCTCCTCCGTATAAGCGTCCAGCCAAACCGCAGGGTTGTTCATCGTGCTGGGGTCTTTTTGAAGCTGATTGAAAACCTGTGTGGAAGCTTCCATGTACTCTGCCTGCATGCGCCGTGACTGAATACTGTCGTTCGTTGTCTCGACTTCCGCTTGCGCCTTCGACCACATTGTGAGTCCTTCTCCAAGGTCGCCAAGCTCCTTTACTCGGCTCTCTTTGTCGAACTCATTTCCAATAGGAACATATCTGGCCGCATCATAAGTGGAGCGCAAATAACGGTTTGAAGGAGAAGGCAACAACCCCTCCTTGTTCGCACTACTGACACCCAGTCTTATGTCTCTAGTATCGTTGGTCGCCATGATTAAAATAACCCTCCTATGGATGAACCTATCTTAGAACCTATCGCCATTCCGGTGGGGCCTCCAAAATAAGCTCCCACACCAGAGCCAAGTAGTGAGCCAAGGAATCCACCGGAGGAGCGCTTGCTAGCCTTCCGGGCTTCGCTTGCCCGCCAATCAGCAACGCTTGCTTGATACATTGTGTTCTGCCTCTTTTGTTCCGCTTCCACCCAAGCATCAGCTATTTGTTGCTCGAACTGGCTCATTGTCGCCTGTTGTACAGCGCCTATGGAACCGGAAGTCGGGGCGAAGCCTGTCCTGACTGCTGACACCCTTTGCTGGGCTAGGTATTTCTCCTGATTCCCTCGAAGGCGAGACATGTTTATTCCGGCAATCCTGTATGCCGACTCGGCTTGATTCCTTAACGCCTGTGCCTGATTCTCATAACTGGCGACATAGTTGGCATATGACCGCTTCTTGCTCAAGGAAGACGACACATCCGAAAGAACACTACCAAATCCTTTAAGCGTCGCAGAGTTGAAGCCGAACGGGTCAAACGTGTCATCCCATGCTATTTTGTTGGGACTAGACTTCTCGAACCCAGCTGACGTATCTATTGAAGCCGTTGATGATAAATAACTTGTGTTAGGGTTATATGTCGGCGGCTGGGGCATTTCAGGATAACCTATCTGATAATCAATATCATACAGGCCGTTCATTGGCTCCAATCCAGTCAACGAAGGTAGGAGCGCATTCGTAACACCAGTCGTAGGGTCTGTCCAAATTTCGTTGTAAGCTGGCTCTGCTATTTCTGTTCCACCCCAGAGTTGACCATTAAGAATGTCGCTTCCCCACATCCATGAGGGGAAGCCTGTCAATGGCAACAAACCATCTGCGGTTAGGCCGCCTGTGTCAGCTAATGATAGTGGAATCATACAGAATATACGCCGCTAATACGTTCACCTTTTTAGCATCATCTAAGGAAAAGTACAGCCTTGTATCTGTAGAGCTTTGTCCACTCAATACAATATGGTCTCTCCCGTTAGACAAGTTTGTTGATACCGACATGGAAGTGCTCTTTTCCATAGCTATCGGGGCATCATAGTCCAATGCCTGAACTGTGGCCTGAATCCTTGGCGCACCATAAGCCAGACCGTCATCACTAAGGAATGAAGATGAAGGAGTTACGTCGTTGCCCTCATCCCGTGATACTTGATACCTAAGTTGGCTAATCTTCGTAGTGGTCGCAGGAATGACATAATTATTGGCATTCCCCATTGGCATTGAAATAAACTCCGAAAAGATATGAAGCCCAAAAACAAAGTTTGGAAGAGTCGATGAGGTGCTGGACGGGGGAGTAATAAATCCGCTGTTCCCGGCTTGGCCAATATCGTTTTCAATTTCAGACTTAACATTAAATACGATTTGGCTCTGGGAGAACAAGCCTTCACCCTCCGGTGCTTGCTGGTAATAAGAATAATTATTATTTACCTCATTGCCGCCAAAGCAATAGCCTGTGGTTGTTTGCCCGTTAGCTGAAATGATGTCCAGATATACAGGCTTGGTTTCGTCCCACTCTATCTTGGATGTAGTAGCTTTAACTCTCACATCCATGTATGGGAAATATCCATATTCCACATCATGGCCAGCCTCGTCAAAGACTGATAACTGCAAAATCTGTTGGCCATTATCATATGAGGGAGTCGGGTCCGAAGAGAACAAACACCTTATCTTCTGGTTTCCCTTCAACACCAAACCTAGGAAATAGAACTCAAGGATTGGCAACTGATTTTTGTCGTCAGGCAACAATATCGAGTTAATAGAGTAAGTAAGGAGTTCTTGCGTCTCTGCGTCGAAAACAAACATCCTGAACGACCCTTTGGTTAATACCTCTTGAGAAGGGTCGTACATGTTCTCAAAAAGGAAAGATTCTATCTCAACATCACTCCCACTAGCGACCGGATTGTTGAAAATAGCAGACTCATCGAAGGAAAAAGAAAATCTTGATATCCAGCTTTGAGTTGTAGGGGTTTTAGCCTGAACTGTGAGTTGCGAACTATTTGTGTTTTCCTTGAAGTAGCCATTTACAATTAGAGTGTTAAGAGCATCTGTGTCGCTCGTCTGCCCCGTGGAGAAGTTGTTCCATGAATTGTTTACAAAGCCTCCATAGGCCAGAGCATCTGTGTCGCTCGTCTGCCCCGTGGAGAAGAAGTCAACACAAGGATTGCTGTCCTCCATATAAGAGAGGAAGTATTGATTGGCGTTTACGAAATCGTTCTCGCCTTTACCTTTTACGGAAACAATCAATCCTTCTTCGCCTTTTACCGGGTTATTGTAACAGCATACCTGATTTATGAAGGCTCCTTGAATATCGCATTGGAACCAGCCATTGATGTCCTGCACCCGGTTATACAGCAACCCTAAAAGCCTTCCGTCGCCAGTAGTACCCCACCAGATTGGGTCAGGGTCTTTCTGAATCGAATGAGAAGTAATCCCATAATCAAACAAATCGGATGCCATAATCGTCACATCTTCCGATGTGTAGCCATCAATCTGGAAAGAGTAGATTGACTGGATAACACCCTTTTTGTCTCTAGGGATGAAAAACAGGCTCTCCGTCATCAGTTCCCCTTGCGCCACAGAAGAACCCCATCTGGATTGCTCTTTAATAATGGGTACAGGATTGCTTGAGTCGCTGTCGTTCAGCACCCATTCGCCAATGTCTGTTCCTACTATCAAATCCTTAGAGGAAGACAACCATTGAATCTTTTGGCTCTGGTTCGCGCCTATCGTCAAATCCCAGCCGGAATCTGCCATGTCGTCCACAGAGAACTCATTATACCTGTCAACACGGGAAGCCCATATTGTTTGGGGTTGGGCCTTGGTTGAAGCCAATATCAGCCGCCCATTACGCAACGCTATGCAGGAAGGATAGCCTTTTTCTACAGAGAAAGCACACTTGACTAAATCGTTAAACTTGGCCGAATAGTAGTTGGTGCTACTGATATTGGTTTGAGTCAGCTGGTAGTTGCCACGCCCAAACAAGGAACTAAATGTTTTGAATATGCCATCCAGCACAGGGGCATACATCATTGGCATAATGGTCAGGTTTTGGAATACCGTCGCATCTGTCGTTGTTGAAGTAAGTCTCTTTTGATTAGGCCACACGGCAAAGGGAATGTCTGTCTGATAAACACCACCTCCATTATCAACCTCAATGGACTGGCCAGCATCACCAGTATCGGTGGACACGGTTCCGTTCTCACCAATATAAACAAGCCCAACAAATACGCCCGGAGTGTTGCTTCCCGACATGCTAAGCTTCCTCGGCTTTGAGAAATAGCCATTGCCGATTCGGAAGACTGTGTAGCCGCCGCCAGAAGGATAGCCTGAAAAGACCTTGCTATTCTCCAAATAACTTACAAGAACCCCTTTGGTTGTCGCCACTTCTGCGTCTGTGCTAAGAGTCCAGTCGCCTCGAACGTAGCGGCATACGATGTTTGCCATCCTAAAGAAGCTAATGGGAATTCCAACGTTGGCGTCAGTAGCGAAGTTGTATATGTTCCCATTCAATACGCCGTCCGTTTTGTTCATCAGGCAGGAGCCGATAACAATATCCCCCGGAGTATATTCTTTTAACCACTCGGCAATTCGAGTCCCGTCGTTGCCTGTTAATTGCGCGACGGAACCATCAGAAAGGAAATACCTGTCCCCAAAAACAGCGTTGACAGTGTCTAAGTGGAAGCTGGTGTTCTCATAGACGTAATAGGGAATATCCGGGTATGTCTCATGGTTCCTACAAAACATGGGACTATCGTGATTAGTTCCTTGGCCTTTATCACTTATATAGTAGTCGTCGCTCTTGGGATAAGTCAGGAAGTCCATTGTTGTCAACTTGAAGCCGATAACAGCTTTTTCCTGATAAATCTTTTCGTTGCCCTGATATATCTGTTTAATCGGGAAAACGGCATTGTTGTAATGCTTAATTTTATAATCGTTCCCAGCGAACACTTTCAACGTGTCGCCAAACATTTGAGCCATTATCGACGAACTCCTGTGGTCATTGCTGTTGAAGCTTTGGGTTGGAACGTCTCCCTGACCATAATTCACCTTAATACCAATGCCACTATATCCGGTTCCACCTTCAAACGACTCCTTGAACGAAACATAGCTTTGGGCGGCGTTTAATCCTCCCGGAGTCCCACCAACGCAAAAACTGGTGACGGCCCCAAGAGAGCTGTCAATCTCAACCTCGGATGATGAGTAAGCATAAAGACCTAGCGTGCCGTAAGAATTGTTGCAACCAATGCTGGCATACAGCTTACCTCCCCGCCATGTCAGGAAACAATAACAGTTGATAGGAATATTTTGATTGAAGTCGGAGAAAGCAACAACCTGTCCAGAGCCAATCTCTATATCCTCCAAGGGATGTTCCACACCGGATGAGTCAGTAATGGCCCACTTCATGTTGTTTCCACTACCGCTAAAACCAAAGCTGATAGATTTGTTGTCCTTGAAGTTTAAGGTAAGGAAAGGATTCGTTTTAGCATTGAGCTTATCAACACCATACAGGCCAAAACAAAGCGAGTTTTTTGTGGAAATGTTTAAGTGCGAAGACGTGTCAAACTCAACAACATACTTGTCCTCTGCCATCGACGTCTGCGGAAGTTGTGCTGGCTTCGCCGTCCTTGTTAATTCCAGCGGGAAGAAGTCGGGATGCACTATCCACATTTTGTCGTTTTGGGAGACATACTTGATTTTCTCCAAGTCCGTGTCCCAAAAACGCCCATGCCTCTCATTGCCAACATCAGCCGTCCATCCGTTGATGCCAGCCTGAAAAACAGAATCTATCTCAAGATTTACCTCCCATTTCCTCGTCTCGTCTCCAAAATACCCGCATTGGTAAATGGTTGCGAAGGGAGTGCAACCACCGCTCTCATACTTGTTGTCGGAGTGGACGCAAACAATGTATTCCTCGTTGTTGGTGCAAGGGAACTTCAATATCCGAAAAGGATTTTTGAATGCGTCAATCACACCAAAACCCGGTCGCCTCTTTAACATACCAAACTGACGAGGAATAAAGTTCCTCATCAAAGAACAACTCGTCTGGTATTTCTGCATGTCAACTCGTGGGGTGAAGTTCTCGGAAACCTGCCCCCCGTTGAAGTTGAGTTGCATTTGAAACTGCCGGGAATTTGTAGCCATATAGCTGAATGAATTTTAGGTTAGTCTGGGATGTAAGTGGGAGAACCGTGATATGGGGCGGTCGTCCCAAATGGATAGCGGCCCCAAGTGGACTGGCTCATAAGCTTGTTGCGGTAGTTAAACCTGCCTCCCGTGTTGTTGATGAAGTCGTTGTCCCGCATCCTGTGCAACTCCCTCTGGTACATGTCCGCTATCATGTTGTAGAGTTCAATGTTGTTCGTGATGCGTACACACGTAAGATAGGCCCACCTGATTCCTATGAGCGGTTTTAGCTGGTCAGGTATGCCTTGAAGCGTTGTCCCGTCTGTGGGGGCGGCAATGTAAACCAGCCTTAACTGGTCAACGTTTGCCAAGATATACTCTCCCTCAATCTGCACAAACTGCGCCTGAATATTCCAAGGCTCTCCATTCACGGATATGATTGTCACCAAGTCGTCAGGCTTCGGGAAAGCATTGTGATAACCAAAGGCCGCCACCTCTGTGGGTGACGGCTCAATGATTACCCTTTTCCGGGCGAAGTTCCATTCGCCATCAATCATGACATCTTGAATAGCGAATGGAAGATATGCCTCTAATGCCTGACCTTCTACTGACTTTTTCCCCGTTTCCGGGTAGCTTTGGATTTTGTATTGGCCTAACAATCCCAAGGCATAATTAGCAATATCTAGGTCAGTCATTGTTTTTTCAGATTAGGGGATAACTAAGTCCATGATAATGGACAGCTTTTTGTTTGCGGCTACAGCGGCGCTGTTCTTGACGCACAAAACAAACTGATACTTCTCTTTGAGAAGTGCGTATGTCATGGTTACGCCGTTGACTTGAGTGCCGTTGTCGATGAGGAATTGTGCTGGGTCAAACAGAAGCCAAGATGCGACATTGGTGGCGCTTGCCAGTCGCACAATTTCACCCGTGGTTGCAGTTACAGTCAATGCGCCAATATCCCCACAGTTCTGAACCAAGTTGCCTTGTTTATCTGCGAGATATAGCTCAAGAGTGTAATTGCCAGCACCGACTCCATCATGACTGATAGCCACAGAAGAGAGGTCAATCACCACTCCCGGAGGAAGGGGAAGGTCAACAATCGTCGAAGACGCAGGGGTTTCAGTAGCCCCTGCCTTGTACACAATCGTCTTTTTCAAGACCTGTCCTCGTTGAAGCTGTGCACTCAAATACGGAGGCATCCCGGCTTCAACCTGCGCTTTTGCTACAGAAGGATATTCTGCCATAACTTTTTTGCCTTTCTATGTTGGATTAGAAGTTGCCGGAAGAACCCGCCACGTCAATCTTGAGCACACCCTTGTCTTCGATTCGGGTCGCACCCATTGCGATTTCAGAGTACGTCTGCCATACATACTGGTTGGTCGGAAGTTCTTCAATCCGAACGAACAGCTCTTCCAGCACGCCAAACGCAACGGAGTTCATCGTGAAGGCAATGAGGGTTCGCACATTCGTCGTGGATGCACCACCGGTCGGGTCGGTCGCAGAACCAAGCGGACGACTGCCAAACGGGAGCATGTCCGCAGTCAGAGCAATGAAGCGGACACCAAGCACGTTGTCAATATAGCCACTGGCAATCGGACGCTGGTCAGAGTAAAGGATGTTCGTGAATTCATTGATGCCGTACAGAGCCGCAAGCTCTTCATGGGTACAAAGGATTACCATTTCAGGGCCACCCAAATCCTGACGTTCCACGTCCTGACCAAGCACGTTGCGCATGCCGAAGATAGTCTTGGCCCGCACAATCTTGTCAAAGGTCAGACCGGACGCAACGTAAGTGCCAGTCCGCACATATCCCACAGGGATAGTGTTTGCCTTTTCGTTAAACGTCACAGGGATGTCCCCGTTCTCACCAGTCCATGCCGTGCCAATGAGGCCTTCAACCGCAACCATGTCGCGACGGCGTTGCATTTCCATGCGTTCGGCGTCAACGATACGGGGCAGAGGGGAATCAATGGTTCCAGCCTGTTGCATTTCCGTGCGGGAAATTTCATGAGTGGACTTAAAGATTTTCGTCTTAAGCCACCTCTGTCGGAACTCGGCCTGTTGCGGGTTAGTCGCGCCATACAGGTCGGTGATTTGAGTGGAGTTCACAGGGTCAATGATTTGGAACCTGCGCTGTCTGGAATTCATGCCGTAAACCCTCATGAAACGCTCCGTTCTAGAGCGCATCTGCTGAACAGCCGCATAAATCATGGGCGTGTACTCGTTTACAGCAAGCGTCTGGAAGTTTCCGTAATTTGCCATAATTTAATATACTTTTAATTCTTACCGTCAAAATGGGTTCGACAGGTGTCCTTAAAGTAGGGCTGTTTGACGAGGAAGACGGCTGTCCTCTTATACTATGAGTGTTAAAGCAAGTGTCCAAACGGGTTGCCTTTAAGAAAACAAATGCACAAACTTTATGAAAAAGCAAACAAAAACAGAGGGGGTACGCTATGCACAAACGTACCCCCTCCTCATTTATCCCTATGTTATCGCCTTTTCGCTCTTATTGAATCATGCAATCACACTGCTGTTTCACAACAGCAAGCGCAGTATGCAACACACGACGAGAGATTGCAATAAAAAAATGCCCGTTGGAGGAAAGAACACAACATAAGAAACCTCCAACGGGCATTAGCATTTTGTTTTTGGTGTGAGACAAAATACGGAAAAAAAACTCACACCATCACAGGGACGATTAAACCCTTACAGCATGGTGCATGCAAGCATAATTTGCTTCACCATTTGATATTTTTGTTCGCAAGGAGCCTGTGGTACAGCTCTCGTGCGTCATGAGGCATTTGGTTTACCGAGCCATACTTGTTAATCAACCCCATGATTTGCTCCTTAGCGTCAGCCGCAGAAGCCTTCATGAATCCGGGGACGGGCATCGTTCCGTCCTGCATACTGGAAACCTTGTCAAACAACGCAGAAAGGATGAAGGGATTGTTCAGAGCGCCCGCCATATCAGGGGACTCAATGTCAATCCCTGCCCTCACAAGGCCGTCCTTGAGCAAGTTGAAGTTGCGCTCATACAAGCCTCCCCACTCCGATTGGAAGTATTTCTTAGCCTCTTTTGCCTGTTCTTCGATTCGCTTGGCATTAGCCTCATTCAGCTTGGCCGCATACCGTTCCTGAAAACGAAGCAACTCCTGCATCGTGTCGGCAGGGATGTTATGCTCATGGGCAAACTGGGCAAACTCTTTAAACGACTCTGCGTCCACCGTCTCTTTGTATTCGTCAGGGACTTGGTAGTCTTCCGCTTTTTCAGGAACACCCAAATGCTCACGCCATGCCTTCTTCTGCTCGTCAGTAGCATCGGCTCCGGGGCGTGTAACCTGTTCCGACTTTTTACCAATAAGCTTGTTGGCATTGACAAAGCCTTTGATTAAGTCATTGATATTGTTGTACTTATTTGACAAGCTCTCGCCTCCCTCAAAAGAAGAGGCCCACCCTTCCTTAAACGTGCCGTCTTTGTTTACAATGCTGTCAACAGTAAATGTCTCGGCAGGTTTTTGGGTTAAGGAAGGGTCGCTCAATGACATGGTTCCCGGCATCTTAGTTTCCTGTGTGGCCGGAGGTTGCGCCTGTTGCGTGGCGGGCTGGGTGGTTTCAGTTTCGCTCATATAATGCTTCGATTACTTCAATTAGTGCGTTTATTCCTTCAATATAGAAGAGTTTGTTCTCGTTGAATCCTGCCTTCAATGCGCCTGGAAGCTTGTACCTGCTTCCGCTGGCAATCGCCTTGAGGACGAACAGGATGTGTTTGTCCGGGTCGGAATCCAATACTTCCTTGGCTTTGTCATACACCTCCTTGGGAATCCTTACCGTGTCCCCAAGAAGGCTGGTGATTTCTACTGCGTCCGTGTTTTTGTCTGCTTCCATGATTAAATCAGATTCATGTCTTTACTGGCCGCTCCAAGATTCTTCTGCACTTCCGAGAATGTCTTGGCATTAGCCATCTGGTTTGCCTCGTCTTGAGCCGCTTGGCGTTCTCTCCTCATCTGTTGCACCTTCGCCTCCGGCCTAGAGTAGTTGGGTGACAGGCCAATATCAAGCATGCTCCTTCGGAAAATATAGTCAGCATTCACAGAGTCCAGAACGGTCGGGTCGATTTGTGAAAGAGGAATGACTACCGTTTGCAGGAACTCCGTAAACAAGGTCGGCTGATGCCTGTCCAAAAGAATCTGGAACGGCGTGCAGAACTGGATATGGTAATCCCTCAAAGGACGGACATAACCATGTTGCACCAGCGTGTTGTAGCAAAAGTCCACCAAGGGTTGCAGGAATTGTTCAATCAACCTCGTATAAGCCGTAGAGCTGATGCGTGCCGAATAAGACTCAATCATCTGCGCTACTGTGGCTTTCATGTATTGCGGGTCCTTCACCTGCAACAGCGGCATAAACAAATTAACGTCACATGCCTCATTGATGACACGCTCGAACCGCTCAATTTGCCATTGACAGTCAGAGGTTTGTGAAGCCTGTTGGAACAAGGGCGACGGCCTTGCCTGAATGTTCAGCGGGTTAAAGGTTGTCACCTCCCCAGCACCATAGCCAATGTTCCCTTGGAAGCCTTCGGGTACAAGCATCGGCGGGAAAATCTTCTGTTGAGCCGCCTCTGCCAACGCTTTCAGGCAATTCACCAACTCAATCTGGTCTGCCAAGGAAACCTTCCCAAACCCATACCCATACGGGCTGTTGGGCAAGTCAAAACAGTTGCAACAAATGACAGGACAGTTCTTGAAGAATTGCTCAAGCAATACGTCGCCTGTTGCATCGTACACGGAACGAAGCACCCACTCCTTGCCGTCTGCACGGGCAATAAGCCCTTCGTCCCCGGTGCGCTCCACTCGCTCCAACAAATGGAACACAAGGTAGTTGTCCGGGCTGTTAGAGTTGGCCATGTATTTATCCTTCACCGTTTGAGGCAAATTCTTTTCCGGGAACGTGGCTACAATGTCTTGGTTTCGCATCCAGTCGTCCCAACAGAACATATTCATCCGGCCAAATTTGTCTTTGTCCACCATGAATGTCCCAACGGGAATTGAATAAAAGCTAAAGCCTCGCTTCCTTGTGTCCCACTCTGCCCAAAAAGCGCCAATGCCATAAGCCGCCCTGTCCCAGAAGAAAAGCTCGCTTGCCGTGTGCAGGTTGCTGTTCCTCATGAACATGGACACAACCCTAGCCGTCTCGGCATATTCGTCGTCAACAGTGCTTGTCACCAGCTCCCTGTCTGCCGCTTTCGCCAAGGGCGTAAAGGTGAACCACTCACTAGCCTTGGGCATCACAAGCTCATGCTGGCCTGTTGCGTTCAACCTCAACGCACGCTCAAGCGTCGTGTCAATATATCCCTCATTATTAGGTGTGGATTCCTGTACAGCTCCATTCAGGTTAAACCGCCTGTCTGGCTCTACAAACTCCGCAACTCGTTGCCAGTTAGACACATATCTCTGTCTGTACGAATAGAGTTGCTCCCTCTTCTGCTTTGGACTCTGGTTGTTGTACAACATATTACTGGCCTAAAAAGCTTTTACCAATGCCGCCTGTTCCCATCCCTCTGGATGCAACAAACGTATTTGAGAAAGAACTCCTGCGCCTGTTTGCCTCCGACTGGCTCCTTACTGCCTCCTGTTGCGTCTCATACGTCTCTACAGGTTTGGGGGCCTCCGGCGCCTTGGTTGACTCACCTTTACCCTTGCTGGCAACACTATCAGCCGCACCACCCAAGGCCGCACCGATTGTAGTCCCCACGCCGGGCGCAATGATTGTTCCTACTACTGCTCCTACTGCACTTCCTACTCCTGACATTTTTTACTCCTTAGTTTAAGTTTTATGTATAAGTCCAACTCCTTACGTGAGTAAACATACAACTTTCCTCTCCTATGTCCACTACCAAATTGAAGGTGGGCACTTGCCTTTAAGTGCTTTAAAAAGCCAACATAGTCTCCAATACCCAAAAAAAAGAAAAAGCCATTGGCCTCCTCATAGTCCACAGCGCTATCGGAAATATGCCTTGTCCGAAGAAACTCTGACTCCATGCCCCACACACGAACCTCCTCCGGGTCGATGCGGTAGTAGTGTCCCAGCACAAGCCCGCCTCCGGTATAGAGGCGCACGCCTCCCTCGTGAAGCTTCCATGCCTCACTCAACCCCATACCTGCGTCCCTCCTTAACACCCTGTCAGATTCGGAAAGTACGCTCAAACCGTCCTCGCCAGTTATGTCCAATGTTTCGCTCACGATGATATTTCCCAAATGTACATGTTATTCCTGCCTTATAGTCTTGGGTTGTTGGACCTTGCACAAGCAAATTGTTCATTTTCGCCTCCGCTACATACCTCAACGGGTCTGCCCAATGGGACGCATTGTCATGCACAATCTCATTCTTGAATATGCCTCCCTCGCTTACCTCCGGCTTGCACCTGTAGCTTAACCAGTAGCTATACGCCCTGCCTGTCCCCTCCACGTCAAACCGGAACAGGTCAAACATACCCAAAAGGTAATTGATGCCTATCCATTTGTCTTTCGATTTCGGTAACAACTGTATGCCCGGCAACCCTGCCTCCTGCCACATCTGCGCCTGTGTCATCCCCGTGTCCGTCATGTACCCTCCGTCATGCGGAAGGAAGTTTGCCTGTAATGTAGGATATTTGCTTTTGAGCCTTGTTACACGCTCTGCCACACGTTCGCTTGCATGCAACCCGCTGTCCAACTCCAATACGTTGATGAAGGGGCCGTCCAGCTGGAATACAAGGTTAATCGTGTTCAGCGGCGCTCCCAAGTCCCATGTGCAATAGCATGGCTTTGTTGCGTCATAGGCCAACTTCCGAAAAGCGCCCTCCTGTACTGCCTTGTCCAACACCGCCTCCAATATGGCCCCCTCCATCGGAACCTCAAAAGCCTCTTCCAAGGTCGAAGGGTATTCCTCATTCATTGACACCCCGTGTTGCCTCTTGGCCTGTTGCCACCAACGCTTTTGCTCCTCGGTTACAACAATACCGCTCTTGCTCCTAAGCGTCTCAAAATAACTCTCTGTGGCCGCATTTATCGCCTCTCCCCCTTTCGATTTGTTGTTCTCGTCACTCCACCACGGCAAAAATACCACATGGAAATCTTTCTCCCCTCGCTCCTCCTCCGGCACGCTCAACGCATTCATCACGTTTTCGTAGAATACCCCCCGCTTCCCGCCTCGTACCGTCGTCTCCACGAATATAAAGCCGTCCTTGGCCGCAGGGAATGTGCCGTTTACTATTTCTGCCGCTCGCTTCGGTTCGCTCGTCGCTATTGTACCAAGCTCTGATATGTGGGCAAAACCAAGCCCACTGCCTCGGAAATATTTACCGCCAACTATCTCGCTGGCCCTCCTCCCTGTCATCTTCACTATGATGCGGGACTGGAAATAGCTTATCTCAAACAACCCCGGCAATTTCCGCTTCAAACTGTCCAAGGCTACCTTCACAATGTCCGTCAGCTTTTCCTTTGCGTCTCCCAGCGTCCTGTCCACCAACGCCAGTTTCCACCCCTCCTCAAAAGCCGCCATGTCTGCCATCATCACTCCTATCGCCGTAGAACACCCCTGACGCCTACTCTTTGGTATCAAAAAACGACGCTTCCCCTCACAGTAACACGCACGATGCAACTCCTCCTGAAACTTCCTCGGCTTGTATGGTATGATGTTCCCGTCCGTGAGTTTTATCTCATACAAATGCGATATCCTCCACATCGGGTCTTTCAACAACTTGGCTATCTCGCTTACTTCCATAACTAACGGTTAAACTTTAGCAACGCTTCCGCTTCGCTATATATCGGTTCCTCTACTGCATCCTCAATAAGCCTGCACCTCACAACGTCCCAAACCTCCGTGTTATACTTCCTCCTAGGCAACGGCAGGTCAAACACCTTCGCCTCCGATAACAGGCACGACGCTTCCTTCTGCACCCCTCCTGCCATCATCCCTCGGTAGTACATGTAAGCGTATTCAGGCTTCCGCTTCCACCTTTGCCCACTCCTGTCCTTCTTCCCCTCCCTTACCAAAAACTTGTTCTTGCTCCTCAATACCCACACAAATCCCTCTGCCTTCTCGTCAACACCTCCCCTTTCGGGGGCCATTACGATGCTGTCAACAAACTCTCCTACTGCCTCTTTGTCCATTGCCTCCTCACTTTCCTCTCGCATAGGCGTCCACTCCTTTCGCTATTGCTTCCGCTATTTCCTTTGGCCGCCTCCTCATTACCTCTGCGTCCTCCGGGTTGCTTATAAAACCACACTCACACAATACAAACGGCATCTTCGTTTTCCTCAATATCGCAAGGTTCGCTCGCCCCTGCACTTTGTTTGCCCTCCCCGGCAACAATACACACAGCTCTCCTGCTATCGCACTCGCCAGCCGTGCCCCTTTTACGCTACTCGGATAAAAGCATACATGCGCCCCATGAGGCTCCGGATTCAATACCTTCTTGCCTCCTACAATTTTACTGGCGCTGTCGCAATGCAACGATACTCCTGCCTCGTACCCAGACGCATTCGCCGCCTTTATCGTTTCGTTCAAGTCTGCCGCATTGCTCACCCTCGGAAAGTCCAACACCAATACCTCATGTCCAAGTTTTCCCAACTCTTCCACCAGATAGCCCGCTACTACGCATGATACCTCATGCTCTTCCAATCCATTCCCTTCCGTTCCCGTCTTCCGGGCATGCCCTATATCTACGATTATTTTCATACTTTCCCTTTGCTGGGCATAGGCCGTCCGGGACGTAGCGGTTCGCGCACCACGCCTCCTCGCCTCCACCCAACTTCTATTGTTTGTTTGTTATTTGAGGATGCCTCTTGCACCGGACGTTTAAAAAAACTTTACTCTTCCCCTTGCGCCGCCGCCCAAAGGTCTTCCAATACCTCCAGTGGCAACACCCACTCCTGATATCGCCCCTCCACGTCATACTCGCTGTCCTCCCCTCGCCACCTTGCCATTGCCTCCTTGCTCGGAAACAAATGCAGTTCCAACCCTCCTTCCTTCTTCTCTTTTACCATTATTCCTACTTCTTTTTCTTTCATAGCTTTCACCTTTCCACTCCTTTTCTCTTCGCCCTCCTTACTACGGCGTCTCCTATTTTCTCTACCCCTCCTACCATCAACACCCTCCGCCTCTTTATCTCTTCCGTCTTCTTTTTAAATCCTTCCAGTTTTACCTGCGCCTTTCGCTTTAATGCCAACTCCTTGCATATTGCCTTCGCCTGTTCCCGGTTCGCCTTCTCCTGCATCTCCCTCGCCTTCCTCTCCAACGCACTCTTGCTCCCTATCACCGCACATCCAGACACCTTCATGTTCCACTTCGCTCCCTCACATTGCGCCCATGTCAGATGCTTCCCTTCCCACTCCTCATAAAACAACTCCCTCCGCTCTTTCGCTTCCTCCTCGTCTTTCGTCCCAAGGCTTATCTTCCTCCTCACACTCCTCGCCTTTGTACTCTTAAACAATAAACCCAAATAATACTTCCCACTTGCACTCCGGTACAAATGATGCTTACTACCCCATTTCTCCATATCCACCTCCCTCACACTCACATACCACCTCTCATCATCTACTAAAAAATCACTCACCTTCTGCGGCCTCGCCTTGTGCAACATCCTTGGATAAAATACATGCTTCCCCCACGGCAGCACTCCATTCTCTGCCCTCATCTTCACCATCTCCTTCACCCCTGCCAGAAATCCTCGCTCCGCCTCCGCACACCTCACTCTTATCTCGCCTTCGCTGTTCTTTCTCATTCCTCTTTTACTTTAATTCATCCTTATCCCACATGTCAACTCTCCTCCGTATCATTCTTCTCTCCATCTCCCTTACTCCCTCCTAATAGCTCTACCAACTCTTCCCCTACCATCTCTTCCTCCTTCTCCTTCACCTTGTCCCACCCCTTCAACCTCATGTACAACCCAACCGCACTCATCTTCTCCTTCCCACTCATCCCTAGCTCCCGCCCTCTTATCACCCTGCTCAAAAACTCACACAGCTCTCCCTTCTTCAACTCTCCCTCTTCCTCCTTTTTCCCCTCTCCTTCTTCTCTCCTTCCTCCTCCTTTGCTCACCCTCGCCCATACCTCCGGCCCTCCCATCCGCTTGAATATCGCATGACTCATCCCTCGCCTCGCCAACCCCTCTCCCAACCCCCTTATCACTCCACTCCTAAGCTCCTCTCTCAACTCCTTACACAACTCTTCCATCTGCTCTTTTCCCGTCATCTCTCTCTTCTTCTCCCTTCTCCTTCTTTCTTTCTTATTTATTCTTTCTTTCTTCCTCTTCCCTCTTCTTCTCTTCAAACAACTTCCTTTTCTCCTTATTCATTCTATTTTTCCCTTTTACCTTTTTTTTACTCCTTTTTTCTTTTCTCTAACAAACTACGTTTTCTCTCTATAGGCCGTTTTTCTTTTTTCCTATCTCTTTTTCTTATTTTTTTCCTATTACACTGCGTGATACCTTCTTTGTCCAGCGCAAAACACCCGCGACTTTTTCCCCGCCCCCCCCTGTATGGCATGGCAGCACGCCAAGCACCTAGGGGTAGTTGCGCCCTCTCACGGCAGCCGTCCTTGCCTTGTGCCAGCCTGCGTGCGTGCGGCGAAACATGCGAGAAACTAGGCAAAACTGCAATAATTATTCTAATTCTTACGGTTGCGCCGGAAAACGGCTTGCGAGGTTGGCTTGTACGGGCCTTTTGAGAGGTGAGCCGATACACATATCATCCGGGAAAAGCGGCGCGTGCTAGGTGGCTTGCAGTGCGTTATCCAAGGTTGACCTCTATGGCCTCCGACTTTGCATTATGTGTGTTATGCGAAGTATAATAGAGTATCAATGAGTTATGAAGATTGCACACAGGAAGCGCACGCTCCACTAAAAAAAACTGTTGCGTTTTACCGATAACGGTGCAAAAATCGCCCTTGTCAAGCGGATCACTAACCGCAACTTGGTATTTGAGGCTAGCCGCTCTTGCCCGCTTTTTGGAGGCAAGCTTGACAACGCGGCAACCGGATATGCACAAAATTGAAAATTTGTCAACATTTCGCATATAGGTTTTTCGCCTTGCCTAAGCGCACACTTTATCAACGCCTTACGTCAAAATGCCGGGAAATGGCCTTTTTTTGAAAAATCCAATGATGAACTCATTTGACCGCCAGGAGGGAGGAGGATTTAGGTGGAGGGAGGGCAAGCTGGTTAGTCCCGTTCGACGTGATTAGCCCCCCCCCCAACAAACAGACCGCCACGAGAAAGAGGGAGAAGAACAAGGAGGAAGTCGGAAAGACCACCCCCCCCCTCCTAAAGGT
>OLXC01000063.1_pt1 | contig 35523 bp, 23 predicted proteins | sample 1673851 | NCBI WGS metagenome assembly OLXC01 (sample SAMEA103958130, study PRJEB25191) | human gut metagenome | biome: human-associated habitat [ENVO:00009003]; feature: intestine environment [ENVO:2100002]; material: feces | place: Germany | collected 2013/2015
AGAGTTACAGCCATAAACTATTTGTGGCTGTAAATAAATAGTGGTCAAGCCTCGGCTTGTGACGGCGGCTGATTATGCGTTAAACGACATTCACTGTACGTCCACAAATGACAGCGCAAAACTGCCCACGCCGCGGCAGGTCAACCTTAAACTACCCTGTAGCCCCTGCCCGGGTAAAATTACTTGCAAAAAAGCAGGCAATACTATATAATAAAGTTTAATAAAACAGGAAAAAGAAACAGCCGTAAAACGAGACGACGATGTTCGGATACTTGAATATTCGCAGGGAAACCCTTGCCGACGAAAAACAAGGTTTGTGGCAAACCTTCATGTGCGGATTGTGCGTATCCACCAAAAAACTTGTCGGCAATCTGCCGAGAATGTTTGTAAACAACGATGTCAATACTTTCAACGTGCTGTTTCACGCCATTGCAAACGAGGACGTGACCATTGACAGGGCACATTGCGTGGCACACCCCTTCCGCAAACGCCCGATACTGCGCACAACGGAAATTACAGACAAACTGGCAATTGCCAACGTGATACTGACCTACTGGAATCTGTACGACGACGTTGTGGACGGCGCGGGCGCAAAAAAGAAACTTGCGCTTAAAGCCGTTGCAAAAGGTTACCGCAAGGCGGCAAAACAATGGAAGGAACTTGACGAACAAATTGCCGATAGTTACCGCAGTCTTCGCATCGCCGAAAAGGCAAACGATGACAGTATCGATCGTGTAGCGCACCACTTTGCACTGTTAAGCACACATTTCTGCACGCTTACCCTTGGCGACAAAGCCGACATATATGCGCAGAACCTGTGCTACAATCTGGGCAAATGGGTGTACCTCATTGACGCGTTGGACGACATAGCCGACGACATCAAAAAAGGCAACTACAACCCATTTGTAAGTTGCTACCACGCAAATACCGCCGCGGAAGTTGCAACCCACTACGACGAGATAAAGTACGTAATGTACACCGCGCTCAACCGAACGGCGCAATGCTACAACGACCTTAATCTGACAAAATACCGTTGCGTGACGGACAACCTCGTGTACGACAGCATCCGCCATACCACCGAAACGATACTTGCAAAACTGAAAAACATACTGCCAAAAACAGACACGGCAAACGCCGACAAAACGGAGTAACGAAATGGACTACAACGCTTACGAATTACTGGGACTTTCCCAAAACTGCACACGCCAGGAAGCCACCGACAAATACTACGAACTTCGCAAAAAGTATCTCGACGACCGCTTTTTGCCGGGCGAAGAGGGAGAAAGAGCTGCGGAGAAATTGCAGGAACTTGAAGTTGCCTACCGCGATGTGCTGGAAGCGATTGACGAAAAGGCAAGCACGACAAACAGCGCAACCGCCGGGCAGACGACAAACACAAGCGGCGAAACAACGTCGCAAAACTCATCAAACGACTACGGCGAAATACAGGAACTCATCAAGCAGGAACGCCTTGACGAAGCACAGGAACGCCTTGACGCGCGCGTAAACAGAGACGCCGAATGGCACTACATTCAGTCCATTTTGTTTTACAAACGCAATTGGTTTCTGGAATCCAAGAAACAACTGGAAATGTCGTGCCAGATGGAGCCCGACAACAAACGCTACAAGCAAAGCCTTGATAAGTTGACCAAGATACTGGCGTCCAACACTATCAGCCCCGACCAGATGCGCACTTCTTCGCGCCCGATGGACGACGGACAAACTTTCGGCGCAGGCAACGGCACCTGCACGGGTAGTTCGTGCGGCGACTGCCTGCTGTGCAACGCTTGCTGCAACTGCGCAAGTTGCATATCGGGACCGGGCTGCTGATGAACAAAGCAAAAAACATTACGCTGTGCGCCGTATGCGCCGCACTGTCCGTCATTGCTATGGCGGCGATGGCGATACCCGGCGTAAAGTGGTTTGTTCTGATACTTGCCGTAGTTGCTTCGGTTGCCATTGCGTTGCCGATGCTGTTTGACGTAAAAAACATAAAATTTGTACTGCTTGCCTTCATTGCGGCAAGTGCGATCGGCATTGTCGCAGGCATGGCAAACATCACATACGTACTGCCGGTAGTTACTTTTTGCATGCCATTTGCCATCGTCAAAGTGTACGGAGAAAGTACATACGTAGTTAAAAATCCCGTACAAAAAGCGGACGTTGTGCCTGAAAATCCATTTGACGAATCGACAACGGACGAAATGCAACCTGCACCGCCGACAGAGTGCAAAGACCGCATTTCGCGCAAACTGCGCTGGCTGATTTACTACGCACTGCTTGAAGTCGGCATTGCGCTGACGCTTGTGATAATGTGGATAGCAACGCCCGACGCGTTTGCAAAGTTGTTTGAACTGCCAATTTTCCTCGTAGAGATGATTGCGGCGGCGCAACTTGTCGTCCCGCTGTTCAACATACTGCTGACAAGCTGTCTGCGCAGCATTGCAAAAGTTGTCATAAAGTTTGCAGACAGGTAGCCAAAGAAAAACATTTATTTTAGCGGCAGTGACTGCCTTGGCTGCATCTCGTTCCGCCAAAAATGCTGTGATTGTACAAACGAAAGTTGTACGCTTTGCTAAAACTCGCTTACAAGATTTATCACAAAATCAGTTATTTCAAAAACGGCATTAAAAAAGGATTATCCGTCGGGATAATCCTTTTTTTGTATCGACATCGGAAGACTATGAATTGACAGCAGACAATTTTCCGCAAAAAATCAATACGTATTAGTTTTTTTTCGTCACAATACCGCGTTTACACGTTGGCGCGGGCAGCGAGCAAGTCGTTGTGTTCCTCGTCCACGCTGACCTCCATATCATGCACCTTTGCGCCGTCTTTTTTTATCTTGACGGCAAGCCATATCCACGCCACGGAAAGTGTAATAAGCCACGAAATGGGATACATCAAAAACAGGAACCAGTACTCGGGATACAGCGGAAATACGACAAACATCCACAAAATACGGTACACGCACACGCCTACAAGCACAATGAGCATTGACGTAATAGAGTAACCTATGCCGCGCAGTGAGTAAGTCACCACTTCCATTATGCCGTCAAGGAAGTAGGTACTGCAAATGACAAGCATTTTGGTAAAGGCGTAGCCGACGATGAGCTCCGTCTGTTCGGGCGTGTCGGCATGGGTAAACAGTTTACACAGCGGCTCATGGAAGGCAATTGCCAGACCGCTTGCCACAACGCTTACCGCAGTTACCAGCACCACGCACAGATTGACGGTACGTCTTATACGCTCGTAGTCCTTTTTGCCGTAGTTTTGTCCGACAACGGTCAATGCGGTTGTGCTGATTGCCGCGTTTATGGCGTAAATGTATCCTTCGATCTGACCTGAAACGGCACTACCGGTAACGACGTCTTTGCCAAAGCCGTTTACCGCCGATTGCAGCATGACGTTGGTAATGTTGAACAGCGAACTTTGAATTGCAGTCGGGATGCCGAGGCGCAGAATTTCCACAAAGGCGCGTTTGTCAATGCGAAGTTTGCGGAAACTGAGTCTGACAAAACCCTGACTTTTAAGCAGTGCAACCACAACCATCACCGACGAAACCGCCTGACTGAAAATCGTGGCAACCGCAACGCCCGCAACGCCCATTTTGAGTACAGCCACCGTAAAAATGTTGATACCGATGTTCAGCACACCCGATACCGTAAGGTAAATGAGAGGGCGTTTAGTATCGCCGGTCGCACGCAGCATAGACGCGCCGAAGTTGTACACCATGTTGAAGGGCGAACCAAGGAAGATAATCTCAATGTAGGTTATTGCGTAGTCGATTTGCGCTTCCGTCGTGCCCATAAGAGTCAACAACGGTCTTGCACAGAAAAAGCCAAGTGCGCCGATAAGGAAACCGCTGATAATGCTGATTGTCATTGACGTGTGCAGCACTTTGTCGGCATAAACGCGATCCTTTGCGCCGTATGCGCTTGCCAGCACCACGCCCGCGCCGCCCGAAAAGCCGATTGCAAGGTTGATGATAAGCGCGCTGAGCGAGCCCGTAGAACCTACCGCACCCACGGCATCGTCACCGACAAATTTGCCCACAACAATCATGTCTGCAGAGTTGAACAGCAACTGCAGCACCGACGTAAGCAACAGCGGCAACGCAAACGCAATTATTTTGGGAAGCAGTTTGCCCTCCGTCATGTCTATTTCGTGTTTCGAAGCAACTTTAGTTGACATAATAAACTTTTGTACACCTTTGCGGCAACGGCCGCCACAAAAAAATACAGACGTCGCACAATAGGCAACGCCTGCTAAATCGCCCGACGGCACAACGCCGCGGTGTCTTTGCACGATTAAGTGCTTATTATATCACTAAAGTTGTATTACGGCAAACGAAAAACACCTATGACTGCCGCTATTTTTTGTCAATATTTTTGTTTTCCTTGTTTCGTCAGTTGATTTCTTCAATGAAGTGAATGTACTCTATACTGCGCAACGCCTGTATAAGTTCGTCGTGAGTTTTGTACTTTTTCAATTCCTCGCTTTCGATGCTGAGCCGCAACGAATACACAAACAAGCCGCTGTTGATAAACGCCGAGTTCATTTCCACGTCCTCGACGCGCATCCCCAGCTTGCGCAACGTTGTCAGAAAGTCCTGCAAGTCAGTGCGATTAAGCAGTTCCAGATGTATTTCGAAGTGGCGCGAACGTTGCTTAAGGCGTTTTTCGAGGGCAGGAAAGAAGCCGAGAATTACCGCATACACGGCAAACAGCACAATTGCAATCGTGTACAGCCCCGCGCCGACAATCAGCCCGAAAATGCCGCACGTCCACAGCCATGCCGACGTAGTAAGTCCCTTTATCTGATTTTTTGCACCAAACAAAATCGCATTGCCGCTGAGCATTGCGCCGCCGACAATTGCCGCCATGCTGCAATACGGAATGTTGCCGATGCACATATCCACAATCATGCAAGCCGTTGTGGTAAGCGACAGCAAAATGAATGTTTTCAGCCCGGCAGTATGCCCCTTGGTCGAGCGTTCGCCACCGACAAGAAAGGCAAACAACAATGCCAGCACAAGCCGCAAAAGCGTTGACCAGATTGTAACGGTGCTTGCCCACTCGCCGAGAAGTTTACCTATGGGATCGATATATGTCATATTTTTTACCTTCCTTACTAAACAAATTTACGCCGAATTTTGTTTTTGACGTTTTCCGACGTTTTGATTAAAATTGCACTTTTTCGCCTGTTGCAGGCGACACTTAAACACATTAAAATACACAAAGCGACACATTTAATCAAAACCTGTGTATTTTTTTCACGTGCAGTGCACCAAAACAAACGCATGCAAATTTACTTCAATCGCCAACAAGCATTGCAATTATCTGCAACCTACCTGTGCAATCGCTTTCGGCTGTTAAGCGCATAATATTCCTCTGCCGCTTCATCAAATGCCTTTTCGTCCTCTGCCTCGACCGGCGGTATGTTTTGGCTGCGTATGACGTTTATCTGATGTATCAGTTTGTCTATTTCGCGCTGTTTCACTTCCAGACTCGACGGTTTGTCGGCGTGTTTTGTCTCCGTCTCGTCTGCCGTTACCGCTTGAGTAGTTGTTGTCTGCGGCACGATGTCGTCAAGGTTGTTGGAATAAGACTTCGACAGATACAACGCCAGTTTGGCGCATGCAGGACCGATAAGTTCGTACAACACGCTGGACGCGAGAATTATCGTTTCCAGCGAACTGCCTATGGTGCCTCCCAGCGTGCGCGACGCCAACGTTGCAAGACCGATTGCGACGCCTGCCTGCGGAATGAGCGCAAGACCGAGATAGTTGCGGACAAGTTTGTCCTTCTTTGTTACAAGGCACCCGAGATACGCGCCGCCGTACTTGCCGACGATACGCACCACAAAGTAAATTACGCCTATGACAATCAGGCTTACGCCTGCGACGGAATCGCCCACACTGAAGAGCGCGTTAAGGTCGAAGTTTGCTCCGCTTCGCACGAAAAACAACAACAATATCGGAGGTGAAAAGTAGTTGAGCTGCTTAAACAGTTTTTCGTCGTCCGACACATTGCGGTACACAGTACCCATTGCCATGCAACCGAGCAAAGGCGACACATCCAGAAACGCGCTTACGCCGCAAAAACCAAGCATTACGGCAAGAGTAATGATAAGGCGGTTGTCGCCGCTTCGGGTGGGCTTACAGATAAGCAGTTTAAGCACCCAGCCCAGCACACCTCCGAGTACAAGCATCGCAAGATTGTACACAATGGGAAGCACCACGCCTGTCGCCGTAACTTGCCCTGCAACAATCGCCATTGCCACCGAGATTGCCGCCGAAAACGCCACAAGCCCCACCACGTCGTCAAGGGCAACCACCTGCAAAAGCGTGTTTACGAAGTCACCCTTGGATCCCGTCTGCCGTATGGTCATGAGGGTGGACGCAGGTGCTGTAGCCGCCGCCAGCGCGCCAAGCACCAACGAAAACTCAGTAGGCAGATTGAGCACAAAACGAAGCACGACAAACACTACTACCGAAGCCATAAGCGACTCAAACAGAGTGATTACTATGTTTTTGCCACCATTCTTCTTAAGCACGGACAACTTAAAAAATTCGCCCGTGCTGAACGCGATAAACGCCAGCGCAATGTCGGCAAGGAAGCTCATACCGTCGATTATGTTTTGCGGAATAACCTTGAAGCAATGCGGTCCGATAAGTATGCCTGCCACGATGTATGCCGTGACGTTGGGCAGTTTGAGCAGTTTGGTAACGCGCGTAAGCAAAAAGCCGCTAAGCAACATTACGGCGACAGAGATAATAACCTGCGCCACCGGGGGAAAATTTTGTAACAACATTTTTGTCAAATCCTTGTATTTTGTGTTGCTATATGATATACTTAATCTTACATAATGTCAAATTATGTTTTATTATCGGTAAATAAATTTACGTGATTTATGAGGTAACACGACATGGCTTTAATCGATGACAAACTGGAAACATTCGTTGCAGTGTGCGACACCAAGAGTTTCACCAAGGCAGCCGAAATTTTAAGTCTTACGCAACCTGCCGTCAGCCAGCACATCAAACGCCTTGAAGAAGAGCTGAACACTACGCTTTTTTTGCGGAAAAAGGGCGAATTGTTGCTGTCTGACGAAGGGGAAATAGTGCTGACCTATGCCAAGCGCATGATTGCGCTGTGCGACAAAATGCGCGACAAAGTAAAAAATGCCAAAAGCCGCGTAAACCGTATCCGAATAGGTATAACGCACACTCAGGAAAGCGGTCTGCTGATGGACGTACTGAGCAAAATCGCATTAGGCGACGACAGTTTGCAGATTACTTTTATTACTGACAACATAAAAAATCTTTATGATATGTTGGAGAATTTTGAAATTGACATGGCTGTAATCGAGGGAAAACCGACCAATCCGTCGTTCAATTTCGTGGTAATCAATACCGACAGCCTGATGTGCATCGTGTCGTCGCAAAACGCCCTTGCAAAAAAATCCACCGTTACTCTTGCGGAGCTGAAGAAGGAACACCTGATACTGCGCTTGCCGACGTCTTCCACGCGCGAGCGTTTTGCGTCCGCTCTTGACGGCATAGGGGAATCGATTGATAACTTCGACGTGACAATCGAAGTTGACAGCATTGCCACGATACGTAACCTTGTCAAAAAAGACTTCGGCGTGTCGGTGCTTGCGCGTTCGTCCTGTGCGCACGAACTGAGCAAAGGCACGCTTGTGGCGTTGCCGATTGAAAACCTTAGTATGATACGCGAAACCACCATCGTTTACCACAAGACATTTACGCATACGGAAATCGTGGACAGAATCGCACGCAATTACAACGAAGCGGTAACAAGCGGAAAGTAAAACAAAACATTTAGTAACTAAAAAACATATACGTACAGTAAATTCAGCAACCGCCTCGCTTGAATTAACTATCAGTAACGGCAAAATTTAACAAAAAAACTACATGAAAATTACTTCTACCGAAAAATGGGTGTACTACACCGCCGACAATTACTACGGCTTCGACCCGAAAAAAGTCGGCAAATGGATGTACTTTTACTACGACGTAAACCAAGCCGATGCCTACTGCCGCATGGCTGTCGACAACTGCATAACAAATCGCGCAAAACACAGCAACGCCGCAAGCGGAATTTGCGGTTTTTACGTGGACATCGGCGACAACGACGGACACAGACGGGTGATAAAGTTTCTGCTTGACAACGACCTTGTACGCCGCACCGCAAGCGGAAGACTGTTTGACATAGCCTTCAAGTACGAAGTTTCCGACTACTTCGGCGATTTCGGCGAGGCGACGTTGCCGAAACTTAAACTGAGCGACTTTGTAGACCTTGACAGCGGCGAGATGTTACCGACAGCTGACTACGTGCAGGAAAGTTTTTTGTGATTTCAAGCCAAAAATAAACCCGCGTACCAATGTTTCCGCACGCCGGTACGCACCGTTAATCAGACGTAACACCAAAAAACGGACGTAGTAGCACTACGTCCGTTTTTATTGTCGCACGCAAAACTGCAACACATAAGCAAAAGCGACGTCCGAAAAACTCCGAACGTCGCCGTTTTTGTTTGATATTCGTTTTTTTTACTGCGAAACAGACAGCGACAAATGCTTTTCGCAGCCGCACATAAACTAATCTACGACAACAACGTGCCACGTCCATGCGCCGAAGTCGGGCAGACGGGGCAAGCGCACGCCGATTGTCGTCAACGCTTTGCCGCTTGCCGTAATGTCAAGTTCCTCTATGCGGTAGGTAAGCCCTTCCGACAAGCCCGTCAGCGCGACAAAATTGTCGTAGTCGCATGGCACGCCATGGATACGAACGCCGCACACATAGGCTTTTTTCTTGTCCTTACTGACAATCATTTGCACAAAGTAATTGCCGTCAAACGGACTGCAAAGGCGGTAACTGTCACCTTTAAGGATTAAATCTGCAACCTTTTCGTATTCGCGTATCTGCGTAGCCACCTCGGCGGCTTCCTCGTCGGTAAGTTTGGTGGGGTCCAGTTCGTAGCCGGTCGGTCCGAGAGAAGCCACTACACCGCGAGTGTGTAACGGAGTAACGCGCCTTGTCTGGTGATTAGGGCAAGCCGACACATGGCAACTCATCGCCGACTGCGGATAGCACGTTGCTGTGCCCCACTGCACCCTGGTGCGCTCGTATGCGTCTGTGTCGTCGCTGGTCCAGATTTGCGGGAAGTAGTACAGCATACCTGCGTCGAAACGTCCGCCACCGCTTGCGCAACCCTCGAAGAAAACATCGGGGAATGCCTTGGTCAGTCTGTCTGCAAGGTCGTACACGCCCAGCATGTAGCGGTGGTAAAATTCACCCTGTTCGTCGGGAGCAAGTTCAGACGAATACGCGTCGGTCACGCCTCTGTTCATGTCCCACTTGACGTAAGAAATGTCGTTACCTGCAAGCACCTTGCTTACCGCGTCAAACACGTAGTCAACAACGTCACTGCGCGTGAAGTCAAGCACAAGCTGGTTGCGGCTGCGCGACGGTTGATTGCCCTTCTTACCCACTGCCCAATCAGGGTGAGCGCGATACAGGTCGCTGTCCTCCGACACCATTTCCGGCTCGAACCACAAGCCGAATTTCAATCCGTTTTGTTTGCACCTGTTTATGACGGGCTTAAGACCGCCCTTAAGTTTGGTCGTGTTGACGACCCAGTCGCCAAGTCCGCTGTCATCGTTGTCGCGCTTGCCGAACCAACCGTCGTCCAGCACAAAGGTGTCCACGCCGAGGGTTGCCGCCTTGTCGATGATGGCAAACAACTTGTCGGTGTTGAAGTCGAAATAGGTCGCTTCCCAGTTGTTGATGACAACAGGACGTTTGCTGCGGGCAAAGTGCGGATTTACGATGTGGTCGCGGATAAAGTCGGCGTAGGTGCGCGACATACCGCCAATACCGCAAGCCGAGTAGCACAGCAGCGTTTGCGGCGTAACAAAACTTTTGCCGCCGTCCAGTTTCCAGTTGAAACCGACGTCGCAAATGCCGCCCTGCACACGCAAAGGCTTGTTGTCAAAGCGTTCCGTCGTGATTGCGAAACTGCCGCTGTACACAAGTTGCACACCGTAGCATTCGCCTGAGTTTTCCGTCGCGTCGGGTTTCAGAATGCCGACAAACGGGTTCATTTCGTGGGAAGAAATTCCTCGTATGGACTGGAAACGGCGTATGCCGTGCCCGATATCCTCTATTTGCGGAATGCGCTCCTGCGCCCAACGACCTGCAAGACACAATGTTTTGTACCCGCCCGCGGGCAAATCCATCGCAAAGCCGAAAGCCTTTTCGATGTTGACGGGCAATTGTTCACCGTTTACGATTTCAAGGTTACGCGCAATTACGTTGCTGTCGTCCCACACGGTGTAGTTGAGCCTGAACGTCACCGACGAAAAGTCGTCTGCAAGAGTAATCGTCAGTGTTTGTCCGCCGTTGCGGGCGCATGGCAAACCTTCGAGCACGGGCGTGCCGTCTGCGACTTCGTGGCCGACGTAGCGCAGCCTGCTCATTGCCGCTCCGTCGCTTCTGCGTACTATTACCGTCGGTTCGCGATAGTCGCCGCGCGCGTAAAAACCGCATTCGTTCATCGTGTATTCGTGTGCCTGGTCGATGTTGAAGTCGCGGTTTCTGGGGCAGGTTGCGTTGCCGTGGTACGCCACAAGGAAGGGCAAATCCGCCTCGCTCAGTTTTGCACCGAAATACAGATGTTGCAAAAATCCCGCTTCGCCGACGTACATTGCATAAGACACGTCCTTGCCCTGCAACAAAAAGGCACGCAGGTCGGAATTGTAAATTATCATTTGTTTCTCCGTTAAATAATGCTTTTACCGCTGATTTTGTCAAAAATCTTAAGTCGGTCAAGATTGAAACACAGTTGCAGTTCGTCCCCGACGGCTACGGTGTGGGCGTTGTCCAGTTTCAGGATAAATTCGTTGTCAAACGCCTTGACGTGCACGCAGTACTCGCTGCCCAGAAGTTCCACAAAGTCTACCGCAGCGGTAAAGGTCGCGCTCTTGTTGCCGTTGTATTCCGCCGCGATGTGAATGTTTTCGGGGCGGACACCTACAAGCAGAGAGTTGCTTTCGGTATCTTCCGCGCTGTAACGATTGAGATATTCCTGAATATCGGCTTTGTTTTGCGCGGCAACGTCGGCGACAAGCGGTTTTTTGTCCTTTGTCTTGCCCTTATTTTGCGTTTTTCCGTCGTCCTTTTTGGCGGTCGAATTCATCATCGAACGTTCGCCGTCAAGAATACCTTTCACAACAAAATCAACGTCGTCAAGTCCTGCGGCAATGTGCGCAAGTTGCACCCTAAGCCCTTTGTCGCCGCAATCAAACAGTTTAAGCAGGTTGTCGCGACCTTGTTCGTCGAAGCGATACAAGCCGCGTTTGTCCGCTTCGAGCAATGCTTCGCACAACGAAACAAGGGTGCCGCGGTCGGAATTTTTGCCATACGTATGAACAAATTCGCGAATTCTTGCCGCAAGTTCGTGTTCCGCCGTCGTGTCCGCCTTTTCCGCAAGTTCGGTAAAGTAGGCAAGGCGTTGTTCGAGAAACTTTTTGTACGCAGGACGCACCGTTTCGGGAAGTGCGATACGTTCGTTGCCGTTTACCAGGCTGTTACCGTTTGTCGCAACTTCCTTCACGTTCATAGGCGGATTGCCGATAAACATAGCCACAAACACGTTGCAGGGGTCGTTGTACACATCCTTGGGCGCACCGATTTGCTGGATGAAACCCTTGTTCATAATGACGATTCTGTCCGCCATAGTCATAGCTTCGGTCTGGTCGTGCGTTACGTACACCGTCGTCGCGTGCACGTTTTTGTGCAGTTTGACGATTTCGCTACGCATCTGTACGCGCAACTTGGCGTCAAGGTTGCTCAGCGGCTCGTCCATAAGGAACAGTTTGGCGTTGCGCACTATTGCGCGCCCCAGCGCAACGCGCTGCATTTGTCCGCCGGACAGTTCCTTGGGTTTGCGATCGAGATATGCACCGAGGTCAAGGATTTCCGCAACTTCAAACACCTTTTTGCGGATTTCCTCCTTGGTGTAGTTGCGCATGATTTTAATCGGGTTGCCCTCGCTGTCCGTCACGACATTGCCCGACTTGTCGCGTCTGACATCCTCGGTCTTTTTCATTTCCAGCGAAAAGGCAATATTTTCAAACACCGTCATGTTGGGGTACAGGGCGTAATTCTGAAACACCATTGCTATGTCGCGATCCTTGCTGGCAAGATAGTTTGCCGTAACGCCGTCGATGTACAGGTAGCCGGAAGTAATTTCTTCCAGCCCTGCAATCATCCTGAGCGTCGTACTTTTGCCGCAACCCGACGGGCCTACAAGCACGATAAATTCGTTGCGCCTGACGGCAAGGTTGAAGTCGTACACCGCCTGCACCTTGTTGGGATAAATTTTGTTTATGTTTTTAAGTACCAGAAAGCCTTCGTTGCCGGCGTCTGTTTTGCTGCCGCTTTTGTACATTTGTCTGGCTTCCGTTACAGTAATCAATTGTTCCATATTTGCTCCGTAAACATTTTTGTACGTGACTGTTTCGCCGTTTTAACTGCCCGATGCGTCACTTTTACGATTTGTGCACCGTTGCGCTTGCCTGAACCTTTTTCGTCCGTGACACAGGCAGCCGTGTCGTCAACCCTTGACGCCGCTTGCGGCAACGCCGTCGATAATCTTGTTTTGCGTGATTACAAACAGTATCATGATAGGAATTGCACTGAACATTGCTCCCGCAAGGCTCATACCCATAGTGTTTGCCGAACGACTACCGGAAATGTAGGCGACACCCATTTGCAACGTCCACTTGTCCATGTCGTTTGCGCCGAGAATGATTTGCGGCCACATGAGGTCGTTCCAACTACCCATGAAGCAAAACAGCCCTTGCACAAGGAATACCGACTTCCCCAGAGGCAACACCACGCGGCGGAAAATGCGGAAGTCGCTGCTGCCGTCGATACGCGCCGACTCGATGAGGTCCTTGGGGATGCCGAGATAGAACTGTCTTATGAGGTACATGCCTCCCACGCCGCCGAGCCCCGGGAGAATCAACGCCCACAACGTGCGCGCGATACCAAGGTTTGCGATGTTGGCAAGTTGCGGCGTAAGGGTTGCGATACCCGGGATAACCATGGTAAACAGCATGACGCCGAAGATTGCGTCGCGGAACCTGAAATTGAGAAACACAAACGCGTAAGCCGCCGCACCTGCCACAAGCAGATACAGAAAAGTGCTTGCCGTTGCCACAATGAAACTGTTAAGCAACCAGTTGCCTACGGGATAGGTCGTGCCGTCGACGCGCGTCTGATTGAACAGGTCGATGTAGTTGTTGAAGGTAAATCCGTCGGACGGAAACAGGTGTCCGGGTTGGTACTCGAACGCCCACTTACTTGTGAAAGACCCAAGCACGCCTACAACCAGAGGAACGACCCACACCACACAAAACAGCAACAGCAATACAAACGCGTTGAAGCGAAGCAAATGGTCGTTGAAGTACCGCCCGAGGCGCGTCAGTGTCAGCGTGTTGTCGCGGCGTTTGATTGTCACCACGACGTCCACGACAAGTAGCCCTACAAGCGTAACGCCCATTACAATTACTATTGCAAGAAAAATTCCGCTCATGCCTGCACCTCCGAAGCCTGCTTGTCGGCGATGTACTCGCGGTACATCTTGCCGTACTTGTCGCCGCCGGTGCGTTCCCTGGTTACGGAAAACTGCACTGCCGTAATAAGGCCGATAATGATACCCAGCACCATTCCCATTGCGCTTGTCATGCCGTACACGTCGTAGCGGCTGCCGTTCATAAGTTGCTGCATGTAGTACATGATGGACATCGTAGTCTTGACCGCGCTTGTGCCGTCAAATATTTCCGGTCCGCCGCTTGTCAGCACGTAAATCTGTCCGTACAAACCGAAGTAACCGATAATTGTGTTGAATATACACAACAAAAGCTGGTTTTTGATTGCAGGTACAGTAACCGCAAGGGTTCGTCTGAAGCCCGTGCATCCGTCCACCGAAGCCGCCTCGTACAGCGACTTGTCCACGTTTTTGAGCGCGGCGGACAGTATGATGAAGTTGCCGCCCCAGCCGCCCCACATGCACAGCAAAAGAATGATAAACCATGCGTGTAGCGGATCACTGTTAAGCCAGTTGATGTCCATGCCGATCCATTGGTTGACGTATCCGAAGCCGTAGCCGAACAGTGCGATGAATATTACGCCGCTTGCGCTGCAAGGCAGTACGCTGGGCAGATAAATAAGCGCGCGGAACACCTTGTAGCCCTTGGGTTGGGCGTTGATAAGTATTGCCATAATCAGCGGGACGATTATCGACAACGGCACTACCACTATGGCAAACACCGTGGTGTTGCGCAATGCAAACCAAAAGTCGTTGTGGTACTGACTGTTGGAATCGAACAGAATTTTTATGTAGTTTTGCAGTCCTCTCCATTCGATTGCGTCGGGGTTGGCGATGTCGTACTTGAACAGCGACATTACAATGCCGTACACAAGCGGATAGACGCAAAACAACAGGAAGAACACGAGGAAAGGTCCGAGGAAAATCAGCACCATTCCGTACCGTCTTAAAAAGTCCGCCGTCTTGCCCCTTTTGAGGGAATACTGACTGATTGTTGTATATCTTTCCATATTCATTGCGACGTCGTAACGCCGACGTCTGTTGCGTAAAACGGGGTTGTAGCGATAAGCAAAAGACAATTTGGTTGGTTTATTTGCAAATATAATTGTGCTGAAAAAGCAAGGTGTTTGCAGAAAAGAATTTTGGATAAAGTTACTTACAAATATGTCATACCGAGCGAAACGAAGTGAAGTCGAGTGTATCTCGCGGAAGCGTCCCTTTCGCCTAAGATTACTTATTGCAGTAACTTGATTATAGATGAGCGGTACCCTTCCGGGGGATCCTTCGACTACGCTCAGGATGACATTTTTACAAACAGCGTTTAATGAAAATTATTTTTCATGGAACGCGCAAATAACTCTTTACAATATTTGCAAAATAAACCATCAACAGGCTTTCCGTTGTCGCCGCCCGGCTGCCATTACGGCAACAGAGCGGCGACAAACGGAAATCCTGCAAAAATCTTACAGATCGTCGATGTTTTCGATGTTACGGATTGCTTCTTTGAAGCGAGCGTCAAGGATTTCCTTGGCGGTCAATGTCCTGAATGTGGCTTGCGTGCTGAGGTTGTCGGCAAAGGCGCGTTTCAGACCTTCGTACACTTCCGAGAAGTATCTGGTGTTACCCAGAAACACAAGCGTGTCGGGGTCGCAAATCTTTTGTACGTATCTCGTGTAGTAATCCTTGGTTGTAAACTGCTCGCCGGTCAGTAATTTTTTGTTAGCCGGCAAGTGTCCGCCCTGCGTGTAGTCGATTGCGTTTTCCGTCATGTACTTGGCGTAAAATGCCGCCGCAACCGCACGCTCGGGATTTTTGGCAACGGTACTTGTCAGGCAGAATGCGTGACCTACGCCGTAAACCTTGCTTGCGTTTTCGCTTGTCGGGTCGAGCGCAAACAAACCGCTCATGTTGATTATGTCAAGAGGTTGGTAAGCGTTGCCGTCCTGGTCAAGTTTGCCGTTGAATACGTGTTCGAATTCGTTGAGTTTGTCCTCAATTTGCCAGGGACCTTCGCAAGCGAACACAGTGTTGCAGTCGCCGAGACGTTTCCACATTGTGGCTTCCGTAGCGTCGGCTTCGATAAATTTGCCGTTGTAAGTTACGGTTTTGTTGCCGTAAGTTACCGTTTGGGGATAACTGTCGTAGCCTTGCCACATGTCGCGGAACATCTGCATTACCGTTGCAAGCGCGTCGTTGTTCCAGTTGGGACGGCCTTGCGCGTCGGTCATGCTGCCGCCGTTTTGCAGCAGAGCCGTTTCCGGTACCCAACCGTTTACGATACCGTTAGCGTATTCCATGGACAGCGGATAGAAGTTTTCCACCGTGCCCATGCGCCATTCGTTGGAGTTGCCGCTCATTGTGCGGAACCACAGTCTGCCTCTGTTGTTGAGTTCCACCAGTTTGTTGCACGCCTCGACAAGTTTGTCCAGCGTGTGAGGAACTTCGATACCGTTTTTGGCAAGTACGTCGCTACGGTAGAACCACACTCCTGCGTGTTCGTCAAGGGGGATGCCGTAGGTTTTGTCCTGATAAATGCACTCGGACATAACGTTGGCAAGGTAATCGTCGCGATTGAAGTTTGCCTTAGCCGCATTGAGGTAGTCGTCCATGGAAACAATGATGTTGCTGCTTGCAAAATAGGTCAGTCTTTCGCTGTGGATAAGAATCATGTCGGGCGCGTTGTCGGGGTCGCTTCTGATTACCGAAGGCAAAGATTTGTAAAATTCCGATTCGTTCATTGTGGAAATCTTTGCGCTTACGCCGTTGTTTGCGTAGTAGTTGTTGAACATCGTGTTGACCTTTTCAAGGTACTTGTTGTCGGGTGCGCCTACAACGGACCAGATTTTGAGGTTTACATTGTTGAACAACGGGTCGCCGTTGTCGTCAAACTTGATGTCGAGGTCGCCGAGGTCGGTCTGATTTTGCGGTTTGCAGGCAAACAATGCCGCAAGACAAAGTACGCCGACAAGCACCGCACAGATTATTTGCGTCAGTTTTTTCATAATGTACCTCCTAGAATTTCGATTTCGCCAAGGGCGAAGTCTTTGTCGGAACTGATTGTAATTACTATTCTGTCCGTCGTGACGGGTTGCGTCAGGCAGACGGTAAAAGCCGTGTGGGGATAAATGTACTGTTGCGTTCCCGAAGTTACTTCGCGTGAACCGATGTAGGCAGGGTTGAAGTAAATGTTTGCAACGCCCTTGTTGTTGCCGAAGTCAATCTGATCGATGTAACTTACAAACAAATTGAAGTCGGCGGCGTTGTAGATGTTGACCGCCTTGACGGAAACTGCTTTGTCAAACTTGATTTCGATGCTGCGCGTACCTGCCGCAAAACGAGCGTCGCTTGCCGAGTCGAACACGCGCGAGGTGCGGTTGTCCGTAAGATACTTCACCTGCGCCTTGTCGATAGTTTCGGCGCGTACCGTCACACCGCTTCCCGTTGCAAGATTTTTGTAACCGGATATTGCTTCGGGCAGACGTTGCAGCGACCAAGTGGGACCGTTGGTGTACGGCGTGCCGTCTTGGGTAAAGTACAGGTAGTCGAATGCGCCTGCGCGACGATCGGTGTACTGCGAGTATTCCGTTTCCACGCCCCAGCTGTCACGATTGACATGCGCGTGGTAGGCAAACATGTATTCGCCGTTTACGTCAACGATACTCGCATGTCCCGTACCCGTCTGCATGCCCTTGTATCTGGCGTCGTTTGCAGAGCCAACGTTGCCCGGCACGCCGAGCAGCATGTTTGCAAGAGGGTCCTCTTCCGACCACGGTTTGTCGTATTCACCAAGGGGACTGTCACTGACAGCATAGCCTACGTTGTACTGATTGTCAACAAAACTGTTGCTGACGTGGGTCAGAATGTATTTGCCGTTTTTCTTGATCATGTACGGACCTTCCGAGCAACGGAACTCGCCCGTGAAGGAAGCCGACCAGTATTCCCACTCAACACTGCCCTTACCGTTGTTGCCCGTATCGTTAAGATTTTTGTAGCCGGGCACGGTAAGACGCGTAAGCGTGGACAAATCCCATGTAACGGGGTCAAGCAGTCGTACGCCCCAGATTTCGGCGTACTTGCCTTCCTGCTCTGCAGTCTGCGCTTTGGTTGTGTCGTAACTGAAGTACATGTAGATTTTGCCGTCGTCGTCCTCAAACACAGTCGGGTCAAGGATTGTGGCGTTTTCCATACCGCTGAAGGTATTGTCGGCAAGAGTGATGTTTTGTCCGTTTGCATTTACACCGGTGTACAGTTCAAACTTTGTCAGACTGTCGCCCACCGCTACACCGATCTGGCAATGGTTGCCGTTTGCGGCATTACCGGGGAATGTGAAGTACATGTAGTACTTGTTACCGATTTTTTGCACGTCGGGTGCCCAGATGTTGTCCGTGCGGTAAGCCCAACTGCCCTGCGGTGCCTGAAACGCAACGCCGCCGTAAGTCCAGTCGGTAAGATTGTCCGACGTGTAGTAGTCCATTGAGGAATAACCGCCCCTGGTGCCGTAGGCGTAAAACAACTTGCTTTCGTCGTCATACACCACCATGGGGTCGCCCATGTCAAGTTTAAGGTCGTTGCGGTAGTAAATATTGTGGTCAAAATTGTCGTCCGACTTCTTTTGGTTTACCAGGCTGAAGTCGTCGGCGTCAATTGTGGAATTTGCGTATTTGGTGTAGGTAATCTTGTCACCGTTGTCGCCGCCGCCGGTATTCGTGCATGCGCCAAGCACCAACGTCATACAAAGCATTACCGCAAACAAAAAGGATAGGTATTTTTTCATAAGATGTCCGTTTCGACGTTTTTCGTCGGGATGTCGGTTTTGTCATTGCCCGTTACGGCATTGACAAAACTCGTTTGTCGCTACGGGCGCGTTGCCCGAAGCGACAAACAATTGGTTGTAAAAGTTTTGATTGTCCCCACCTCCGCTTACGCGGCAATGCGGGCAAACCGTCATGTCAGTCGTTTACCGTTACGGTAAAGTCGGAAATTGTCGCTCCGCAAGCGAATGTGCCTACGCCCGGTGTGCAAACCGTTGCGCTGCCCCACTCGCCGTGGTTGTTCATAAATTCCTTACCTTCAAACAGACGAACGCCGTTGACATACAGTTCGATGTAGTCGTGCGTTTTGACCAGTCTGATGCGAACGGTGCCGCTGTTCCACAAGTTGTTGAAACTCATTTCGTCGGGCAGGTCGTACGCGGTAAATGTTGCGTCGTTGAGGCACGGCGTAAACTTAGCCGTTGTTTTGGGTGAGCCTGCGATACGTTCAAACACGAAGTGAACGCTGCTGGACGTGGATTCGCTACGCAGATAAACGGTCAGTTTGCCGTCGCGCGTTTTGCCGTCGTTGTCCACGATTGCAAGTTCCAGTCCGCTCATAGTGAATTCCATTGTGTAGTTGCCCTTAAGGCTGTTACGCCACAACAGACCGTTTTCAAACTCGTTTACCGGCGGCCAGTCGATGTTGTTTTTGTTGCCGCGCCACTCGTTAGCCAGTTTGTAACTTACTTTGCCGTCGTCGTCGGTGATTTTTGTCACCATGCCGCCCACAAAGAACGGGTTTGCCGCAAGCACGTTGTCGATTGTCGCTTCGTCGGTTACTACGCTGACTTCGCTGATAGTTGCGCCCGCTCCCTTGACGTACAGTGCGGGGATTGTTGCCTCGGCGGAGATGTCGTCAACTTCCTTCATCAGTTTGCCGTCGGCAAAGATGTACAGTTTGCCTGCCTTTTTAAGCAGTCCCAATTCGTGGACGTCGCCTTCGGCGTTGACGTTGGTGTTGTTTTCCGCACCGTACACCATTTGCGTGCTGCCCTCTGCCGTTGCTATTTCCGCGCGGTGAGTAATGGAGCCGAGTTCCGAATAGGTGATACCGAACGCCTTGTATTGCGCAAAGCCGTCCGTCGCGCTCATAAGTCCGATTGTCGTATTTTCGGTTTTTTCCGTCGTATTGACAACCTTCGCCGTCATGTACCAACTACCGTTTTCCGTCGTTGTCGGGATGTACTTGTTACCGCCTGCCGTTACCGTCAGTTTGTTGCCGTCGGTTGCCACTTTGTCTGCGCCTACAATCGCGTCGGTGTCAAACAGGTCGGAGGTTGAAGCCTGTTTTGCACGGATTGTAAACTTGCGCGTTGCGGTAATGCTGTTGTCGGCATTGCTTGTTACTATTACGTCGATTGTACCGTTTACGTCTGCGCCGATTGTAAGCAGACCGCTCTCTTCCAGCGTAACGCCGCTGACAGGTGCCGCAAGGGCAAACTTGCCGCTTTTGTCAAATACGTTGCTTGGGCTAACCACGCTTGCAAGGTTGTAGGTGTGTCCTGCAAACAATGTGTCGCCCGGCACGCTGATGTCGATACTTGTCGGCAGGCTGAAACGGGACAGTTGCTTGTACACTTCCGTCACGTCATTGGTCGCAACATAGTTGCTTACGCCGAAACTGAGTTCCTGTCCGTACACGCCGGGGTAGGTGTCGTAGTTTGCAAAGTCCGGCACCTGATAGGTGTACTTGGCAATTACAACGCCGTTCTGTTCCACAATCAGGTAGTTGTCCACGCCGTTGCGGATCATGGTCATGTCAAAGGGGCTGCTTGTGTCCACTTTGGCGTCGCCGATGTCGTTGTTGTCGCTATTTAAGCCCAGTGCGTAACGCCAACCGCCGTAAGCCACCTGTCCCGACGTAGGCCACACCATGTACCAGAACATGTTGTTGCCGATTGCGTGCGTTGCGTCAACCAGGAAGGAACCCACGCCAAACGAGCCGGGGTTGCCGCCCGTCGCCTGATTGAATGACAACGTTGTCTTGAAATACCACACTTTACCGGGTCTGTCTACAAGGATTTGTGCCTGTTCACCGTTTACGGTAATACTGCCGTTGTCTTCGCTTGTGAAGTCTACGCTACCGTTGTAGTAGCCCTTGTTGTGCTTGAAGAAGTTGCGCGACACGTTGTAGGTAAGTACTTCGTTTATTTCCGGCTTGTCCTTGATTGCCACAGTTACGGTTGCCGTACCGGGCGCAACTGCCGTCACTTCGCCGTATTTGTCTACGGTAAGCACCGACGTGTCGGAAGAAGTAAACGTGACTTCGGTGCCGGATGGCTTGACGTTGTACAGAATAGCACTGGACACTTCGCCGATTTTTATTTCCTGCACCTTGGGGCTGCGCACGTTAAGTTTGTACTCGCCTCCCGTCGGATTGTCGGATTGATTGGTACAACCCGACAAAACAAACAAGACTACGAGGATAAGAGAAACAATACTAAAAAGACGTTTTTTCATCGAAATTCTCCGTAAAAATAGAGAGTGATAAGAGTTGCAAATGAGAAACAATGTTTTCCGCGCGACTGCAAAAAGTTTTTTGTTGCAATGCGCGGGTTTTGTTTAGTTCAACCTTGCGGATGTCCTGCCCTCGTTTACGGGCTGACATCCGCAAGGTTGTTTTTGTGACCGACAAACAGCCTACGTTATTTTGCCGTTACCACAAGGTTGCTGACGGATACGGTCTTTGCCATGTCGTCATCTTTCTCGTTGAACACCTTGAAGGACAACTTGCAAGCGTCATACGCATTTGTACGTGCCGTCGTTACGCTTGCCACACCTTCAGCCTGAATGGTCAGACTGACTTCGTATTTACCCGCGTCGTTAAGCGTAATGGTCAGTACGAAGTGGATTGTCTTGTTGGCAGAAATTTTCCAACCGGATTCGCCCCATTCGTTATCGTCTTTACCTGCGACGTGAATCACGCTGTTATCGCCGGATTGCGACAGTTTGTTTTCAATCCAGAATGCATGATTGCCGCCGACAACAAGTCCCAACTTGGCGTCGGTCATTGCGTCGCCGAACTTGACGTCAAACTCGACTGTATGGCTTGCCGTAGGTTGATTTACAATGAAAGGACGGTTGGGAATGTTAAATCCTTTTTTGTACATCGTAAGGGTCAGCGTGTCGGTTGCCTTGTCGTAAGTGTCGTTGTAACCGAAGAAACCGTAGTACTTGACGTCCTCCGTCGATTGCTTGGTAACTGCGATGTTGCTTACTTCTGCGGTGCAGTTTTTGCTTGCGAAACGAAGTTGTTTTTCACTTGTCCAGTCGTCGTAATTACGTGCGGCGTAGGTAAGAGAACCGTTGTCCGTCTTAATCAGGTACTCGGTGCCGTCCACGTAGATGTGGAAACGTCCGTTTACGCACTGAATTTTGTACGTGTGTGCAGCAGCCGGGTCAAAGCCTGCGAAGAAGTCGGTGCTTGCCCATGTACCGCTGTCGGAATACCCGCCGTCTTTCCATACGCACATCGTGTATGTTTCGACGCGGTAGCCCTGGTCGTTGTGCGCAACGTAAAACTGAGTATGTCCGCCCTGCACGGACAGAGCAAGTTTCGCATAACCGTCACCTGCCACGTAGTTGCTTACGGTAAACTCTACGGTGAAGTCACCCTGTACCGTCTTTTTGTAGTTGGCAGTGTAGACCCGGCTGTCCGACCAGTTGCATTCGTCGGCTACGCCGTCCTTACTCTTGTCGGCAAACACGATTTTGTAACCGCTGTCGTCGCCCTTCATGTTGACGCCGCCGTAAGTCACAAAGTCATCGTTTTCCGTAAAGATACGTTCGCCCGTGGTAGTAACTTCCGCAGTGCCGAACACCGTTTCGGAAGCAGCCGCCTTGACAATGTAACTACCCTTGGCGTCTGCAGACAACGTAACTTTACCGTTTTGGTCGATCACAGCCGTACCTGCGCTAAGGTTTGTTGTGATACTCCACGTTACGTTTGCGTTGCTGATTGCAGGGATGATTGTTACACTGTAGGTCTGGTCGGTACCGACTGTGTGTTGTGCGCCGCCTGCAACGGACACCGAGTAAGGCGTTCTCTTTGCGTATGCAGCCGCAGTTGCGCGTACCGTTTCTTCGTTGTAGTCAACGGTTACGTCTTTTACGCTGAAGTTGCAACCGAACTGAGCAAAGATACCGGGGAAGGTAGCCTCACTGCAAGCGTCGGTAATTTTACCGTAGAAGTCGCCGTAGGTGAAGTAGTAATCGTCGTTGATACGGATAAGTTCCCAGTGCTTGTTGTTGGTCGCTGCGTAGACAACGCTCATGTCCAGCCCGTGGTAACCGTCAACGTTGATCCACTTCATGTTGTGGCCCCAGCCTTGGAACCATTCGATGTAACGGATACCCTTGACGTCGCCGCTTGTAATACCGAGTATCAGTGCTCCGCCGAATGTGTCGCCGTCGCCTTTGCCGGATGTAAATCCGATTACTTCCGCACCGCTTTGATTGCCGAACTCATTGTAACTTACCGTGCCGCCGATCTTCCATACCTTTGCAGGATAGGTTGCCGCGATACCGCTGTTACCGTTCGCTACGGTTACGTTGTTGCCGTCAATCGCTACGTTGCCGCGTTTACGCGTGCTGCTGAACAGGTTTGCAATTACCGTGTATTCGACGTTTTTGCTTGCAAGGTTGTCGCCGAGGACAAACTTAACCACTCCGTTGCCGCCTTTCTTCGCGGTAATTGTGCCGTTTGCATATTCCAGTAAGTCGCCTTCGGGAAGAGTTACGTTGACAACGGGGTTGTCCATTGCCACGCCGTTGCGCGTTGCCGTAAATGTTACGTTTGCGCTGTCCTTGCCGTATTCCAGTTCGATTGTCGTGTTGCCGTTTACGGTAAGTTCGTATGTGGTCTTTTTGACTACGATTGTAATTTCCTTGGTTGCCACCACTTCGCCGTCAACGCTTGCCTTTACGGTGATTGTCACCGTCGTGTCCGCGCTTACCGCCGCTTCAACCGTGGTGATTGCGTTGTCCGCAATTGCAAGGATGTCGCTGTGACTGATTTCGCAGGCAAAGGTTGCGCCGCTTACGCTTTGTCCGTTGTCTGCCAGGCGCGAAGCGATTGTCGTGCCGTCGCCTGCAAAGATTTCGCTGTCAGTAAGTTCCGTCGTCAGAACGTAGTTGTGTTTAACTTCGCTGCTTACCACGATTTTGATACTCTTGGTAATTTCGGTACCCGTAACAGCGATTGTAACGGTCGTTTCGCCTTCTTTGTCACCTGCGGTCACAAGGTAACTGTCGCTCATGGTAATGAAGTCGTTTTTGTCAAGCGTTACGGTAAACTCGGGCGTGTAACCCTGAATGTCTGCCGTTACCGACGGAACAAGTTGAAGAGTGTCGTACTTTTTGATTGTTACGGTGTCGCCGTCAATGCCCGTAAATGCCGTCGTGTAGTGTATTTCAGGTACGGTGACTTCGATTTGCGCAGTTGCAACGATGTCGTCGCCAACCTTGACGTTGATTGTGATTGTTGTCTTGCCTGCTGCAACGCCGACAAGTTTGCCGTCAACGATTTTGACGATTTTGTCGTTTGCCGAAACAAGTTCCGTCGTGTAACCGTTTGCAACTACCGCGCCGTCGTGCTTAACTTCGGCGTTGACGTCGGCTGTAGCGTTGATTTTCAGTTCCGCAATGTTTTCGGCGGCAACCTTCCATGTGTTGAACGCTGCGTATTCGCCGATTACAAAGTCGGTGACGGTAGCCTTGCAGCCCTTGTTGGTAACTTCGTCGGGCGTGGAACTCGGGCAGAAGGTGTACACCGACATGTTGGTTGCGGTGATTGTGTCTTCGCTCACCTTGATGTCGTTTACGTAGTAGCAGGTTTTGCCGTTTGCGTCACGGGTGATTGTTACGGTAAGTTGGTCGTTGGCAGACGTTACGTTTTTGTTAATGGCTTTGTCCCAGTCGTTACCGTTCAAGCGGGTTGCGGACAATGCCTTGTCGCCGCCGCTGAGTTTGTTGTTGATGATAAACGACGTGTCACCGATTACGATGGCAAACTTGGCGTCGGTCATTGCCGAAGCAAACTTGAGCTTGTAACTTATGGTGAAACTTGCAGGCAGTGCGTCAACGAATTTTGCAACCGTAGAGCCGTTTCTGCCTTCCCAGTCGGTTGCCTGGAAACCAACGTTGAACGACGTTGCGCTGTTGAAGTCGTACTCGTAACTGTAACTCAGCATACCGTTCTGGATGTAGTCGTATTCGTCGTTTGCACTACCGTTTGTCACCACCACGTCGCTTACTTTGCAACTGAGTGCGTTTGCGCCGATGACGATTTCACGTTCCGCACGGAAGTCATCGTAACTGCGAACCATGCCGTATGCGTTGCCGTTCTGCTTGATTGTAAGTTTTTGCCAATCGCTGCCAACCTTGACGTAAACGGCGTACATGCCGCCTTCGACGGCAATTTTGTAACGGGTGGAACCGCTGACATTGACCATGTCCTTCATGCCTTCGCCCTGGTACCAGTTACCCTGCAGGAAACCGTTATTGTTGCGGTTTACAAAGGCTTCGATACGGGTTTGCTCGCCATATACAACGAAGAAGTTGTTGCTGTCGCTGCCCAGCGAGAACATAAGTTTGGGCGTTGCGGACTTTGTCATGTAGTCGGACACGGTAAATTCGATACTGAAGTTACCTGTTACCTTTTGCTTGAGCGTTGCGCCGTAGGTGTAGTTGGCGTTGAACTTCCTTTCGTTTTCCGACGAGATGGTAGCCGAACCTACGTAATCGGGGCTGAACACGATGCCGTTGTCGCCGTCCGTCGTTACGCCGCCCTTGGCGATAAACATGGCGTTTTCTTCGACGAGTTCCTGTTTGATTACGGTGAAAGTAATTTCGTCGGACAATTTGCCGAGTGTTGCCTTGACGGTCAGCGTGCCTTCGGTCTGCGGTTCGATGCTGACAAGTCCGTTTTCCGTAACTGCGGCTTTGTTGTCGCCGAGAGTGCTTTCGATTGTCCACACGATGTTCTGATCGGGGATTTCGTTGCCGTCGGCATAAGCCTTGGCGGTAAACTGCATCTGAACGCCGCTGTCGCCGCTTACGATTTGCGGAACAAGGGTTGCGGGGCCGGAAATGCTGATTGCGCCTACGCCGCCTTCGGGATAAACCGTTGCAATTGCCGCCTTGACTGCGGTAGCGTCCTTTTCCAGAGCGAAGTTTGTAATTTCGATTTTCTGGTTCTGCGTCTGGAAGCCTGCGTAGGTTTCCACGTCGTGGTTGTCGGTAAACTTACCGAACATGCCGTCGATGTTGTAGTAGTAATCGTTGCCGTCGCGAAGAAGGACAAACTTAACTTTGCTTGTACCCGTATACTTGGTGTAACCCGCAACGTCTTTGTCGTGCGTTGCCTTGCCCCATCCGTCAAGGAAGTTGCGCACGTACACGGTAAATCTGCCGTCGGGGTTGCCGTCGGAGTTGCGCAGTCCAAACCACAATGCGTTGTTGCCCGTGTTGAGAAAACTGCCGATTGCGATTGTTTCGGTGCTGCTGTAATCGGTGATGTCAACCTCGGCAGAGAACATCCACGTCTTGCCCTTTTCACGGGTAAGGATTGTGGACTGACCGCCGTCTACACTTACCTTGGTGTCGGAAATTGCCCAGTTGCCGTTGTGATTTCCGAAAAACGAAGGCTTACTGACAGAGTAAGTTACGTTGGCAACTACGTCCGTGTGAGCGGTAAGTTTGATTGTAACGCGGGCGTTGCCTGCCTGTGCGGCAGTAATTTTTACGCTTGTCGCCGTTTTGTCGGACAATGTTACCGCACTTCCGCCGACAGTCACTTCCGCCTCTTCGGTGACCTTTACGCCGTCGCATGTCACCGTCCAGGTGATTGTGTCTGTCTCGCCCGTTGTAAGGGTGCGGGCGGCATTACCGCTTACCGCGATTTTGTACACTTTTTCGGCAGGCGTGCCAGGGTCGGGATTATCCGGATTGTCGGGCTGACATGCCGCAAGAGAAAAGCAAAGTACAAACGCCAGTAAAAGCGCAAGCAATGCGATTTTCTTTTTCATTGTTACCTCCTTGTTTCGCAACCGTTTGGTTGCCGTCATTTATTTTGTGTCCGTAAACTTCATTCGGACATATTGACGCTTTTTATATGCTCCTGCCCGGCTGTCGCAGCCGCGACGCATGTTTTCATGACGTTACGAAATGCACATGCCGTAGTGTTCGGCTCTCCGCACACTCGTTATTTGCTTTTGCGACGCGCGGCAACACCCCGGAATCACGTTATTTTCAATGATTTTTACGTTATTTTAACGTTAACATTCTAAAAACAATCTTACGGATATGATTGACCGTATCCGTTTTCGGGTAGATTGTAAATGGATTTTTCCTGATTACATTGTAATTTTGACCGGGCGCAGTTTGTTTGTTGTCGGGTTGCGCCGTCAGCCGTCCTGTCTTTCCGACGGAGCAACCGCGTGGCGCAATGTTACGGGATATTTCTGTCTGACGGGGCTGGTGTTGTTACCGTAGATACGTTCAAACAGACTGTTGACCGCAAGCGCGACGTAAGCGCGTTTGTCCACGCCTACCGAAGTAAGGGTGACGGGCATCGGCAAGTCCGACTGCAGGTCGTCGTAGCCGACGATTGTTTTGTTGCTGCAATCGATTGCCGACAGTATGTCGTATGCAAACACATCGTTGAAGCAGAATATGCCGTCGCTTTTTTCCAGCATTTTTTTTGCTTCTTTGTTGCCTGCCAGCCAATCGGTGTGCACCACCGTATGGAATGTTTTCCCATGTGCGGCAAGACCTTCCGAAAAGCCTTTCAGACGATCCTGAACGCAGGTCATGCCGAAGGCTTCGCCGACAAACGCAATGTTGTTGCAGCCATGCGCGACAAGTTCCTCCGCCGCAAGCCGTCCGCCCTCTACGTCGTCTGTCGTTACGTAATCGACGTTGGGCAGTTCCGTGCGACGACCGAACACCATCATCGGCACGCCGTACAGTTCCACAGTGCTTTCCAGTTCGTCGGCGGGTTCAAGGAAACTGATTACCGCGCTGACGCCCGAAGAAACCGCCGCAAGATAAATGTCGCTGTCTATGACTGAACGACGAACGAAAAACGGCCGTATGTCGTAATCGTGTTTGGCGATTTCCTCATTGATGTAGTCCGTCATGATGGAAAAGTACACGTTTCGCAGACTGTCGAACACTACCGCAACCGAATCCACCATGCCGCTACGCAGCGAAATTGCCGTCTTGTTGGGCAGGTAGTTAAGTTTGCGGCATGCCTCCAGCACGCGCTCCTTGGTTTTCGGCGCGACATTGCCCAGGTTGCGACAAACGCGAGAAACCGTTTGTGCCGTTACGTTGGCTTCCCTTGCCACGTCTTTGATTGTAGTTCTTTCTTTACTGCGCACTTTTTCCCTCTTACAAGTATGTATTTTTGATTGTTTCAATGCCCGTATCGACAGAATATTGCAATAAAAAAGTCGATACGTATTCATTTTTTTTATATATTTTTAGCAAATGTCCGTATACGTTGAGCAAACGCCATCCCGAAAGAGCCGAAAAGGCATTTCGTCGCTGCCGATGACAGCAAAACATTCATACGCATGTGTTTTTGCTGACTTTTGTTGATTTTTGCATTGTTGAGGCGCAACATCTTTCAACAGCCCGACAACGCAAAATACAACCGTTTTACTTTGTCAATTCTATCGCCGCTTCGGCAAAACGTTTGCCGAGGGTAAGCATACTAAGGTAGTCGTAATGCCATGCGTCGTCGTGTTTCATCGAAAGGTCAGACGTATCCACAAGACTGCACAGCGGATCCGCCGCAACTACCTTTTTTTGCATTTCAATCACTTCCGCCTGTCCTGCAACGTCGTCGGGTGTTTTGATTTGTCCGATTACAAAGGGCAGGTTGTCGTTTTCAAGATAAAAGCGTATGTCGGCAATGAAGTTTGCAAGCAGTTTGTCGTACACCGGGACGCTTGCAGGGGTAGTGGCGTCATTTTCGCCCTGCATCCAGCACATTGCAAGGATGTTCACCTTTTCATAACCTGCCGCCTTTGCCTTGGCAACGGCTTTGCGAACGGTTTTCAGAGTGTTCCAGAAGCCCAATGCACAGTTTGCCGCGTCCTCACTGTCGTCAAATTGTTGCGCAACGCTTGTATTGCCAAGTCCCTGCACGACGGACGTAGGAGAGAGGAAGTGGTCGTAGATTGTTTTGCCGCCCCACGCATACTTTACAAAGCCTATGTCGCGGTCGCTGTCGGCGTAACGAGCCGAGTACACTTCCGCCATGCCCATTTCCGGTCCGAAGCAGTAACCCTTTACGCCCAGTCCGTTTCTGACTTCCTGCCAGTAAACAGTGTCCAGCGCGCCGGTGCCTTCGCCGTAGCCGAAGTACTTCACGCCTTCATAGATTTTGTCATAAGCGTCCCACGGCGAGAACCCGACGGCGTTGGACTGACCGCCGATAAGCACGATGTCCAGCGTTTTGGGCTGGGAGGGCGTTTCGTTGCCGTTGTCGGGCGAACTTGTGTTGCATGCGCACAGCGTAAACATCAACATTACGCAGACAAGCGCACAAAGAGTTTTTTTCATACTTTAGTCCTTTTGTCCCGTTGTCAGCTTGCGGATTGTCGCAATGTCGAACTTGGGATTGTGATGTTGATCCAATAGTCCGTTGATTTCCTGCTGGACATCGGTAAGTTGCGTGTAGCAGAAGCCGCTGAACCACATTTTGTGCAGATTTGTCATCAAATTTGCGTAACATGTATAAAATTCGTCATCGTTTTGTGCCTTGCTGTTGTAGCCCCAGTCCTCGCTTGCCGTGGCGTCACGTTGCATTGCAATGCCGCCGAATTCGGAAAACAATACCGGTTGACCGTGGTACTTGTGTCCGTTTGCAAACAGTCGTCTGCCGGCAGGAACAATGTCGTCCAGCGCGTCACGGCGGTATTTTTCCGCAAAGCCGTCACCGCTGAAACTGTAATCGTGTATGCCGACAATGTCCGTGTCGTCGACGTATTCCCAACCGTCGTTGGTGGACACAAGACGAGTACCGTCCAGTGCCTTGGTGAGGTAGTACATTGCGCTTGCAAAGCGTTGTTGCGCCTTGTCGTTCACAATCTGTTCCACACCCCAACTTTCGTTGAGCGGCACAAAGCAGATTACACTCGGGTTGTTGACAACCGTGCGCACGATATGTTGCCACTCGCTTGCAAGGTTAAGTTGCTCGTCGGATTCAAAGCGGTAAGCCGAAGGCATTTCGCACCACACAAGGTAACCCATGCGGTCGGCATAGTAGTAAAAGTACGGGTCTTCCAGTTTCTGATGTTTGCGCGCGCCGTTGTACCCCATGGCGATACTCAGTTCAATGTCGCGCTTGAACATTTCCTCGCTTTCGGCAGTCAGACCGCCCTCGGCAAAATAGCCCTGGTCAAGGATAAGGCGTTGATACAGCGGTTTGCCGTTAAGCAGTACCGCGCCATGCTCGTCCACGGCAACAGTACGGAAGCCGAAGTAAGTGTGTGTAACGTCCACAGCCTTGCCTTGCGCAAGCAAAGTAACGTCAACGTCAAACAGACTAGGCTCGTCAACGTCCCACAGGTGAGAATCAGCAAACTCCGCATCGCATGCCTCAAACGTAAACTTGTTGTGTACGCCGTCCAGCATAAACTTGCCGCCGCCGACGCGTTTGCCGCCAAAAGTAACGTCAATCTGCACTTCCGTTGCAATGCCGAGTCCGGTGTCAAGTTCCGTTTCGACATTGCCTGTTGCCGGGTCGGGCTTGAAACCGACATAGTCCACGTAGTCGCCGTCGAAAAACTCAATCCACACGCTTTGCCAGATACCGCTGTTGGGCGTATACCAGCAACCGAACGGTTTGCCGTTGTCGCGCCAACTTTGCTTGCCGCGCGCCACAGTGTCGTCCATTGTGTCGCGACAGTACACCACAAGGGTGTTTTGCTCCTGCATTTGCGCAGTCACATCCAATGTAAAGGGGGTAAAGCCGCCCTTGTGACCGCCGACGTAAACGCCGTTGAGCCACACACTGCACTCGTAATCCACCGCATTGAAACAAAGCAATGCGCTGCGGCTCGTCTGAGCCTTGCCGAGAGTAAAGTTACGTTTGTACCACATGCCGGCGTAGTAGTCGGTCACACCTATGCCGCTTGCCGCGTACTGGTAGGAAAACGGTACGTTTATCGTTTGCGACAATTCGGTTTGTCCGCTTGTCACAGCCGTCTTGTCGGTTATTTCTTTGTCGAAGCAAAATTGCCATTTGCCGTTAAGTGCAACCCAATCGTCGCGCCTTAATTGCGGACGGGGATATTCGTTACGAAAGTACATCTCAAAAACCTCTTTTTCCTTTACATGCTGATTTTGTCCGATTTCGGCGCACAAAAACGCCGTAAAACGCAGAAAAAACTGCCAAAAACACCTTTATCGAAAGGCGTTTTGCAGAAAAATACAGACAAATCTCGTCAGGGTTAATTTCGTCATCACTAACAACCTTGGGAATACCCTTTTCCGAGGCGAAGCCGATAATAAGATAAGAGACAGTGACCGTACAAGTTCCACCACGTGGGTACACTCTCTCTATCACCCGAAATAATTGAAATAATCCAATTCCCAAGGCGCGAAGCGTTTTTGCGTGCGTGACGGCGAGATAATTAAAGGCAAACGACCGAAACTGTACTGGACGTACAGTGAGTGTCGTTTAACGTATAATTAGCCGTCGTCACACTCGCAAAAATTATTAGTGATTGCTAAATTAACCCTAAGGCTGATTTCGACAAAATATATTACAGAAACTATGGCGGTTCGGATTTAATCCGCGGTGGCCGTCGGTCAAACGAGGACAACCCATGATAAAAAGATTTTTCGCCTATTACAAGCCGTACATGCGTTTGTTTGTGATAGATATGATTTGCGCGCTTGTCGTTGCGGCGTGCAACCTGTTTTTTCCGTTTGTTACGGGCAACATCATACGCGACTACATTCCCAACCGTCGAATGGACCTGGTGCTGTTGTGGTGTGCCGTGTTGCTGTTTGTGTACGTGCTGAAAGCCTTTCTGACATACGTAATTCAGTACTGGGGTCACATAATGGGCGTGCGCATACAAGGCGACATGCGCAAAGATTTTTTTCACCACGTAGAACAGTTACCTTTCAGTTACTTCGACGATAATAAAACAGGTACAATTATGTCGCGTATCGTCAATGACCTGTTTGAAATTTCCGAACTTGCCCATCACGGTCCCGAAGATTTGTTCCTTTCCGGCGTAACGCTTGTGGGCGCATTGGTGCTTATTGCCGTCATCAATCCGTGGCTTGCCGTAATAATTGCGGCGATAGTGCCATTTATGTGCTGGTTTGCCGTGGTGCAACGTCGCAAACAAAAGGCGGCGTTTGCGCGTATGCGTGAGGAAACAGGCGAAATCAACGCCGAAGTCGAGTCGGCTGTGTCCGGTATACGCGTTGCCAAGGCGTACACGGCAGGCGAGCACGAACTTGCCAGGTTTGACGTGGCTAACTGCAACTACCAGAAGGCACGCGGACGTGCGTACAAATCTATGGGCGTGTTCAACAGCGGTATGGGACTGTTTACGGACGTGTTGTATCTGGTTGCGTTGCTTGCCGGCGGCATTTTTCTGTACTACGACAAAATCGACGCGGGACAGTTTGCGACATACATTTTGTACGTGGCAATGATCACCTCTCCGATACGCACGCTGACGGCGATTTTTGAACAGATTCAGAACGGTATTACAGGTTTTACACGCTTTTGCGAAGTAATGGACGAACCGGTGGAAACCGACGATCCCGACGCTGTGCATGTGGACGTATTGCATGGCGACATAGAGTTTTGCCATGTCGGCTTTTCCTACAACAATGCGCAGTCGCAAAACGTGGTGCTGTCCGACGTCAGTTTTGACGTGAAGCACGGGCAGACGGTCGCGCTTGTGGGACCGAGCGGCGCTGGCAAAACAACGATGTGTCACCTGATACCGCGCTTTTACGAAGTAAGCGAGGGCGCGATTACGGTGGACGGCATTGACATCCGCAAGATAAAGCGCGTCGATCTGCGCCGCAACATCGGCATTGTGCAACAAGACGTTTTTCTGTTTGGCGGCAGCATTTACGAAAACATCGCTTACGGCAACTTTGACGCCACTCGCGACGAAGTGATTGCCGCGGCAAAACGCGCCAATATTCACGATTACGTCATGAGCATGCCCGACGGCTACGAAACGCAGGTGGGTGAGCGCGGCGTAAAACTTAGCGGCGGACAGAAACAACGTATAAGCATTGCGCGCGCGTTTCTCAAAAATCCGCCCATACTGATACTGGACGAGGCGACAAGCGCACTTGACAACGTGACGGAAATGCAAATTCAGCAGGCGCTTGCCGATTTGTCACAGGGGCGTACGACCATTGTCGTGGCGCATCGTCTGTCAACGGTTCGCAACGCCGACAAAATCATTGTCGTAACCGCCGACGGCATTGCCGAACAGGGCAGCCACAAGCAACTTATGGAGCAAAACGGCATTTACGCGCGGTTGTACAACAATCAGTTCTCGGCGGAATGACAAACTTGTCGCAATTACCGCAATGTTAACAAAATTTGCATACGTATGCGGTTTTTGACGACAAAAATGCGTAAACGCATTGCAAACGATATCAAAAAAAGAAGTGACTTTTTATGACAAACAACAAGTATCCAGACATTCAGCTGGCAAATTTCCGCGACCTCGGCGGCTACCGGAATACCGACGGTTACACGGTGAAGGACAACAAGATTTTTCGAAGTCCCTGCCTTGCGGATTTGTCCGAACAGACAAAACAAGCCCTTGATTGCCTCGGCATAGAGTACGTGCTGGACTTTCGCAGTAAGGCGGAAGCCGACGGCGCACCCGACTACGTACCCAAGGGCGCAACATATCTGCACTTACCTGCCGCACGCACACGCGGCAAAATGGTGGTCAATCCCAAAGATGTTGCCAGGATGATTCCGCGTTGGGCAGGTCCTAAACTCAGTATCGGCGTGTTTCGTCTGCGTTTCAGGCACCTGTACCGCAAGTTTCCTTTCAAAAATTCCGCTTACCGCAAGATGTTTGAAATCATGAACGGCGGTAGTACATTTCTCGTGCATTGCTCGGCGGGCAAGGACCGTACGGGCGTGGCGTGTATGCTTATTCTGCTTGCATTCGGCGTGCCGTACGACGTAATCGAACGGGACTACCTGCTAAGCAACGAACTTCGCAAGGACGTAAACGCGGAATACGAAAAACAGTTTGTCGTCTATCCGCATTACGAAACAATGAAACAGATCTTCGAGGTTGCTCTCAATGTTTCGCCCGACCTGTTGCGCGCAGCCTACGACAAAATTCTGCGCAAGTACGGCAGTGTGGAAGAGTATTTTTTGCAGGAATACGGCGCGGACAAAGCCAGACTGGAACTGTGGCGCAGTCAATACATGAGTAAGTGATTTTTCGCCGTATCGCGGCACGCCGATCGCTTATGCGAAAAAATAATTAAAAAGTTTATTTTAGGTTTTCAGCCCTTTTCGCACTTGACAAAAAGTCGGAAAGGGCTTACTATTTATGGTAGACATAGTAACGGCCGCAGACGGTCGTAAGAAACAGGCAAATGTCGGCTCGGCGCAAAGGTAATGAAAGTGGGGATTCCTTGCCGGGTGGCATACGGAGAGAAGAGATGAAAGTAATTTCAAGCGATTTACTGAGGGGTCACATCGACACTTTTGTGCTGTCGGCGCTTATGGACGGCACAAAGTACGGCAACGAAATACGAAAGTATATTTCCCAAAAGACAAACAATCTGTACATTCCTAACGAGCAAAGTTTGTACTCGGCGTATCACCGCCTTGAGGATATGGAATGTATTCGCGGTTACTGGGGCGAAAACGTCGGCGCAACGCGTAAGTATTACACGATTACCGACAAGGGACGTCAGGTGTACGAAATAAACAAGCGCGAATGGGAAAACGCCAAACGTCTCATAGACATTCTTATCAAGTAAGGGGATTACCACATGCTTTACTCCGAACTTACCGTCAGGACAAATCGTCAGAGTGCCGAATTGGTGGCGTACTTCCTTGAGGAAGTGTGTCTGCCCGACGGCGTGAGTATTTACGACATCAACGATTTGTACGACAATCCGTCGTGGGACTACATGGACGACGTTGCCGAACGCCCCTACGACAAGGAAGTTTTGGTAAAAGGTTACTGCAACACCGAGGACACTGACAGTGTTCTCGATTTTTTGCGTCAAAAATTTGCCACGCTGGAGGGCGCAGGTTCGCTGGACATCACCGTCGGCACCGTTGACGGTGAAGCGTGGGTTGCAACATGGCAGGCAACCTTCAAACCTATCGAAACGGAAAAAATAGTTATTTGTCCCGAATGGCAAACGGTAACCACCGACAAAAAAGTATTGCTGCTGGACACGGGCGTCGCTTTCGGTACGGGGCAGCACGAAACGACGAGCATGTGCCTGGAATACGCCGAGCAACTGGACCTTGGCGGCAAGCGTGTACTTGACGTGGGCTGCGGAAGCGGCATACTGGGGCTGTCTGCGTTGCTTCTCGGCGCGGAACATGCGGAACTTGTGGACATAGACCAACAGGCGGTTGACATCGCAAGGCACAACGCCGAAATCAACGGACTTGACGGCAAGGCAACCATCGAACAAGGAAACCTTACGGAAAAAACAAGCGGCACGTTTGACGTGGTGTTTGCCAATCTGACCGCCGACATTCTGGCAGGACTTTTTGGGGACATTGCAAGCGTGGTGCATGATGGCACTGTTGTGATACTGAGCGGTATTATCGACTTCAAGGCGGATTACGTCAAGGAAATGTACGGCAGGTTGTTTACCGTCGTCGACGAACGCGCAAAAGGCGAGTGGCGTGCGCTGGAACTTGTATTGCGGTAACGTTGAAAACGGGCGCTGATTGAAATTGGCACCGAAGGCACGGGCACTATAAAGGGCACCGAAGTGCGTTGGCGAGTGTAACGGGGTCCTGTCGAGGAATTGCCAATATGGGAACGGCTGATGCCTCGCGCCGCTT